>ENA-OOXF01000156-OOXF01000156.1-human-gut-metagenome-genome-assembly--contig:-NODE-156-length-52001-cov-4.029473_pt1 | contig 52001 bp, 40 predicted proteins | sample MGYA00241586_ERZ501341 | MGnify/ENA primary metagenome ERZ501341 (study PRJEB25962, sample SAMEA2042985) | human gut metagenome | biome: human gut; feature: human-associated habitat; material: faeces... | reverse complement strand
GGAGAACAGCCACAACACAAACACAAAATAAAACACGACAAAACTACTATGCAATTTTTTAGCCTGCTCTATGTTTTGAGTAACATAACTACCGCCAATCAGGTATTCACATATCCAAGAGGGGTTTCAGGTTATTTGCATCTATAAAACGCCACACTAGCGTCCTTTGTTCATCGGTCTTTCTAAAAATATCTTAATTCTTATTGAATTCCTCTTTCTCTTAGTTTCAGCTGCCAGTTCCAAGCCGAACGTAGAGTGTCCTCCAAATTGGCTTCTGCTTTCCATCCCAACTCCTTATTAGCAAAATCAGGATTAGCCCATACCTTCTCAATATCTCCGGCACGACGACCCACGATCTGATAATTAAGTTTCACACCGGTAGCTTTTTCAAACGTATTGATCAGTTCCAATACAGAAACGCCTTTACCCGTTCCAATATTAAAGACTTCCACCTTCTCCTTCTGCTTGTTATTCAAAATGCGATCCATTGCGATAACGTGAGCCTTCGCCAAATCCACTACATATATATAGTCACGGATGCAAGAACCGTCCGGTGTATCATAATCATCCCCGAACACACTCAGTTTTTCACGAATACCCATCGCTGTCTGAGTAACATAAGGTAGCAAATTTTGTGGAACCCCATTAGGTAATTCACCTATTAATGCAGTGGGATGTGCGCCAATAGGATTAAAGTAACGCAACATAATAGCATTGATAGGCGATCCCGAAGCAACTGTATCACGAATAATTTCTTCATTGATCTGTTTTGTATTACCGTACGGAGACTCAGCCTTCTTAATCGGAGCCTCTTCCGTTACAGGAAGAACATCGGGCTGACCATACACCGTACATGATGATGAAAAAATAATACCTTCTACTCCATGTTTCGGCATTAACTCCAACAGGTTAATCAATGAAACCAAGTTATTGCGATAATACAACAACGGTTTTTGTACCGATTCACCCACAGCCTTGCTAGCCGCAAAATGAATAATACCTTTTATACCCGGATATTTAGTAAACAGCTTATCCATTCCCTCAAGATCCAAGCAATCCAACTTTTCAAATGCAGGACGGATTCCTGAAACCTTTTCTATATTATCTACCACATCGGCGCTTGAGTTGGACAAATTGTCCACAATCACTACGTCGTAACCGCTATTTTGCAGCTCTACTACCGTATGAGAACCGATGTAGCCGGTTCCTCCTGTTACTAAAATTCTTTCTTTCATAATACTTAATATTCTGTCGTTTTCTAATAGGTTCAAAACAACTTCGACGGATAGATCCCTTTTCGTATCATATCATTGATACGAAGCAGGACTTGTATCTTGTCATCATGCGATACCAATCCCATCCATCTGGCAGGTGTCTCAATCACTTTCACCCTGACTCCGTCAGCAATACGCTCATTCATAAAAGCCGGAATAGAATAATGGGCTTTCATATCCATTCCATTCTCATCTATGAACTTATCGAACGCCTTCTTCATCTCACCGAATACCTGCGGAGTAAATCCCCACATATTCATTGAAACCAAGCTGTTGTCATCCAAAGCCACCCATTTATGTAATTCATTAGGATACATCGGATTTCCACTTATCCGTTCTACTCCTACACGGTCTGTAACGGACAACAGATATCCTTTTTCGTCCACTTCACAAATACCACGGGTAACCCCTCCGCTTTCCGCCAATACATTTCTCAGCCTGTAGCAAATATTGAAACTATGGTAGTCAGCTTCTCCCAACATCACCAGATTATTATATAACAATTCAAAACTTTCTCTTTGGTAAAAGTTCACGGCATTTATCACACCGAATGGAGAGTCAATCAACTCTTCTCCCATCAGAACAGCTCTTACCGAACCGTACAGTGCTTTGCGCTTCGGATTACGCTTTTCTTCAGGAATCGTTTCCACATCCTGATAAACATACTCCACTTCTACCACATGTTCGTATTTGCCTGATACCAGTTTCTTGAATTCTTGTTCAAAATGTCTGCTTATGACAAATACGATCTTATTAAATCCGACTCTTACGGCATCATATATGGAAAAATCTAATATTGTTTCGCCATTAGGACCTATTCCCTCCAGCTGTTTCAATCCACCATATTTATTCCCCATAGTGGCCGCGAGTACAATCAAGGTCATAGCCATTTAATCTCTCTATTAATTCTAATGCAAAAATAAGCATAAAAATTGAATTTACGGACAAGAACAATGGATTTCTTTCTAATAAAAAAGTCCGAAGCTGTGCTCCGGACTTCTGAATCGGTTTATTTTAACGATGAAGTGAATTTATTCTATTCCAAACAAAACACCCAAGCCTTTGTCTACACCTGAAAATCCCATGAATGCCATTGCCAGCAGACCGGCAGTAACCAATGCGATAGCCATTCCCTGCATTCCTTTAGGTATATTCACCAAACTTAATTGTTCACGGATACCTGCAAACAACACCATAGCCAAAGCAAAACCAAGAGCTGTAGAGAAGGCATAAACCACCCCCGTCAACAAATCAAAGTCTTTCTGGATTACCAAAATAGCCACACCCAGAATACAGCAGTTAGTAGTAATCAACGGAAGAAAGACTCCTAATGCCTGATAAAGGGCGGGAGATACCTTCTTCAAAATGATTTCCACCATCTGTACCAATGCTGCAATGACAAGGATAAATGCAATGGTCTGCAAATATTCCAACCCGAAAGCATCGAGCACGAATTTCTGGATAAGATAGGTAACAATGGTAGCGATGGTAAGCACGAATGCAACAGCCGCTCCCATACCCGTAGCTGTCTCAACTTTCTTGGATACACCGAGGAATGGACAAATACCCAAGAATTGTGACAACACAATGTTGTTCACAAATATAGCGGTGATAAATATCAATATATATTCCATTTTCTTACTTTTTACGGGTTATGCTTTCTTCAGTTTATTCACAATCGCAATGAGGTAACCCAATGCAATGAAGGCTCCCGGTGCGAGAACGAAAATCAACATTCCGTATTGCTCCGGCATAATAGCGATATCAAACAATTTACCTGTACCAAGGAACTCACGTACACCACCAAGGATGGTCAATGCAAGTGTAAATCCTAGTCCCATACCCAATCCGTCAAAGAATGAAGGAACAGGACCGTTCTTTGCGGCAAACGCTTCGGCGCGTCCCAGCAAGATACAGTTTACCACAATCAACGGAATAAACAATCCCAAAGTAGCATACAGCGCCGGCACATATGCCTGCATAATCATCTGCAACAAGGTTACAAATGATGCAATAACCACAATGAATGCAGGAATACGCACCATATCAGGAATCAGATTCTTGATAGATGAAATTACCACATTCGAACAAATCAACACAAACATGGTTGCCAGTCCCATACCCATACCATTGATGGCAGAAGAAGTGGTTCCCAATGTAGGACACATACCCAAAAGGAGTACAAACGTAGGATTCTCTTTGACAATCCCGTTCATCAATACTTTAAAATTATTCATAGTCTGCTCCTTCCTTATTTTTTGTTTTTACAATCTTGCTTTGGGCATTCTGCTTTTTTACAGTCCGCCTTGTCGCAGTTAGCAGGATCACATTTACCACCACAAGCAGCTTTGCAGGCAGCAGAGTCACAGGCTTGTCCGCAACAATCCTGAGTTCCCTCACATTGTGCCTTAGCTGCTTTGGGGTCATCGGCAGCAGTTTCAGACACCTGCTGTGTCGCACCGCTGGAACCATCCACATTTTGGCCACTATATGCCGCATAAGCATTATTCACAGCTTTCAGAAAAGCACGTGTCGTGATAGTAGAAGCAGTGATTGCATCTATCTGACCACCATCTTTATTTACAACCAATGCTTTCTGTCCCGGATTCATACCAGTAATATCGCCTTTGCCGCCTTTCTTAAACCAATCGGCTGCCTTTGATCCCAGTCCCGGAGTTTCTGCATGACTCAACAAAGAATAGTCTATAATATTACCCTCTTTATCGAAACCTACCAATACATTCAACGCACCACCAAAACCATTTGCAGAAGACTCTACGGCTGCACCAATAAATTCTCCTCCTTTGGTTGCTTTATATATCTTATAAGTAACGCCTTCCAATTCTATGGTTTCAGGAGCTTCGGCAGGATTATTGTCAAATCCCGGAACTACGATAGCAATGGCATCACTCAAAGCCTTGGCATTAGCCTGTGCAATGGGTTCCTTTGTCAACTCATTCACATAACCCAGCAATGCTCCGGCTACCACGGTTACGCCTGTCAGCACGATAACCATGTTTTTCAAAGATGATTCTAGTTTTTTCATTTCTTCACGACCTCCCCGAATCTTTTAGGTTTACAATAAGTATTGATTAACGGAGTGAATGCGTTCATAATGAATATAGCGAAAGACATACCTTCGGGATATGCACCGAACAAACGGATAACCACGGTCAGGAAACCGATAGCCACACCGTAAATAATCATACCTTTATGAGTCATAGGCGAAGTAACATAGTCGGTTGCCATGAAAATAGCTCCCAACATCAAACCACCTGTAAACAAGTGAGCCAACGGAGATGCGTAAGCAACCGGATCAACCAAATGCATCAGCCCGGCAAATACAAATACTGTCACTAGAATAGATACAGGAATATGCCAGGAAATAATCTTTTTCCATAGCATATATCCCAGACCAAGCAATAAAGCCAATGCACTCACCTCACCTAGTGAACCCGGGTTATTACCCAGAAACAGACTTAATGTATCGGGCAACTGACCTAAAGCATTTGCATCACCCTTTACAGCCATTTTCATCAATGCCAGCGGAGTAGCACCGGTTTCAGCATCGGTATAACTTCCCCATTGTTGAACCAACGGCCATGAAGTCATCTGCACAGGAAAAGAAATCAGCAGGAAGATACGACCTACCAGCGCGGGATTGAAAGGATTACAACCCAATCCGCCGAAAGTCATCTTGCCCACACCGATTGCCACCAACGCACCGATGATAATAATCCAAAGCGGCAAGTTGGAAGGCAGATTGAATGCCAGCAACACACCGGTTATAATAGCCGAACCATCACAGATGGTAGAGCGTTCTCTCTTCAAAATAAACTTGGTAATCGCCCATTCGAAGAATACACAGGCGGCAACCGAGGTCAAGGTCACCACCACGGCGCCCAGTCCGAACATATAAAATGACACCAGCAACGCAGGTATCAACGCAATGAGTACACCATACATATTCTTCTGTATGCTGTCACCGCTATGAACGTGAGGCGATAATGATACTATTAATTTATTAGCCATACTATTTTGTCGAATTATTTTTTAGCATTACGTGCACGGATGATACCGCCTACTGTGCCCTTACCCAAACGGATATAGTCCAGCAAATAACGATGAGACGGACATGTAAACTGACACGAACCGCACTCGATGCACGACATTACATCTTCTTTTTCTACTCTCTCCCAGTCCTTATGAGCTGAAAGTGTCGCCAACAAGAAAGGCTCCAATCCCATAGGACACACACTGACGCACTTGGCACAGCGGATACAGGGCTGAGCTTCCGCACGGGCAGCTTCCTTATCATTCATAATCAGCACACCCGAACTACCTTTACAAATGGGAACTTCCGTATTAACCAGTGCTTTACCCATCATCGGACCGCCACCAATCACTTTTCCCGTATCTTCGGGCAAACCGCCAGCCGCATCAATCAGCTGGCTCATCGGGGTACCCATACGGGTGAGGAAGTTGGAGGGGTTCTTGACAGACTTACCCGTAACAGTCACGATACGTTCAAACAAAGGTTTGTTTTTCTGAACGGCTTCATAAACGGCAAATGCAGTACCTACATTCTGAACTACCGCACCCACATTGATAGGAATAGCGGGAGGAGCAGGAACCTGGCGACCGATCACAGCATCTATCAACTGTTTCTCACCACCTTGCGGATATTTCACCTGCAAAGGAACTACCTCTATACCGGGATACTGAGCAGCCTTTTCAGTCATCAACTTAATAGCATCCGGTTTATTATTTTCAATACCGATATATCCCTTGGTCACTTTTGCAGCTTTCATCAGGATGCTTACACCCACCAATACTTCGTCTGCCTTTTCCAGCATCAAACGATGGTCGGCAGTGAGGTAAGGCTCACACTCTACAGCATTGATAATTACACATTCCGCCTTGCAGCCCGGAGGAGGAGAAAGTTTCACATGAGTAGGGAAACAAGCACCGCCCATACCTACTACACCTGCATTTTTCACTTTAGCAACGATTTCTTCGGGTGTGAGAGCACACTCTTTCACCAATGTCGAACTGCGGTCTATTGATTCTTCCCATTCGTCACCATCCACATCGATAAAGATAGCCGGCTTGCGGTAACCGCTAGCATCGATTACGGCGTCTACCTTGTTCACTTTACCGGATACAGACGAGAAGATGGCTGCTGAAACAAAGCCACCCGCCTCAGCAATCTTCGTACCTACCTTCACCACATCGCCTTTTTTCACGATGGCAGTAGCAGGAGCACCGATATGCTGTGACAAAGGAAATACCGCTTGCTTAGGAAGTGCAAGTGTTTCAATGGCTTTGCCTGCTGACAATTTATTTTCTGCTGGATGTACTCCACCAATTCTAAATGTCTTCACTGTTATATCTTTTTAATTTTTACTTACTTTGAATTTTGATTATGCTTCCGTTTTCGGAGCCTCAGCTTTCACCGCTTCCGCTTTCGGAGTTTCCACCTTTGAAGCCTCTACTTTTACAGCAGGTTTTGCAGCAGCCTCACCAGCCGGCACTTCTACTTTCGGTTTACGTGGCGGGAAATTGATAGCTTGGATAGCCCCTTTCGGACATTCCGATTCGCATTTACGGCAAGACTTACACTTAGCCGGATCAATGTATGCCAAATTATTTTCCAACGTAATGGCTTCGAACGGACACACTTTCACACACTTTCCACAACCAATACAACTAGCCTTGCAAGCTTTGTTGGCAACAGCTCCCTTATCCTTGTTCACACACATCACCACTACGCGGCGGTTGTTCTTTCCTTTCGGACGAATTTCAATGATCTTACGCGGACAAGCTTTGCTGCAAGCCCCACAAGCTGTACATTTTTCTTCGTCCACTTCCGGAAGACCGGTTTCAGGATTCATGTGAATAGCATCAAACTGACACGCTTCCACACAATCACCACAACCCAGACAACCGAATGTACAACCCGTCTCACCACCTGAAGTGGCATGAGCGATGGCACACGATTTAGCTCCATCGTACAGAGCAGTACGAGGGCGATTTTCACAACTACCGTTACATCTTACCACCGCAACTTTCGGTTCAGCAGCAACGGCTTCCAATCCCAAAATGGCAGCTACTTTCTCCATTACCGGAGCACCACCAACCGGACATAACTTACCCTCCAGTGAACCGGCATCGGCAGCCTTCACGCAGGCACCGGCAAAACCAGAGCAACCGGGATAACCACATCCACCGCAATTCGCCTGAGGAAGCACTTCGCTCACCTTGGCAATCCGCGGATCTTCATACACAGCAAACTTCTTAGAAGCGGCATACAAGATTACCGCGGCAATCAAGCCAATCGCTCCCAACGAAATTACTGCAACCAGAATTAAATCCATAAATTTTAGTTAGTTATTTATTAATTATTTTTTATTGGTTCAAGCGTAAATGAAAACTTCTTGCTCAACTTATTCCTGCATACATATATAATAAGGTAATACGGGAGCAAGGCTGACAAAGCAACAAGCGCCGACCTTAACTCATCCCCCCCCGTAAGACGCATGGAAATAAATAAAGTAATCAGCAATACCAAGAAAGGGATACCAAAAGCCAGCAATACGGCTTGCATCCCCATGGAAGTAGTACCATAAATCATCACCTCCTCACCTATGCGGTAAGAAGATGCCTTCATGTCAAAAACATCAATCAGTTTCTCTTTACTTTCAGATGCATTGCAATGCCCTTTCACACTACAAGCCGAACAGGCAGAAGTTTGTACGATTCTCACCCGCACGTGAGAACCTTCAATGTTTTCCACAATACCACGATGTTTGATTATATCGGTCATTTTTGCAAACTCTACATTACAAAACTGCGACAAATGTACGACTTTAATTGGATTCTAAGAAGTATAAAATGATATTTTCACTATAAAAATCGATTTTTTGTGTGGAGAAATTAAAATTAGAAGCAAGAAAAGGAAGAAATATTTAATTTTCCTCCTTTCTACTTGTAAGGTATATAATTTATTTCATTATCACATAGCCTGCATCCAACAGTTTTTGACGAATGGATGCTATATGTTCCTCGTTTCTGGTTTCCATAACGACACGAAGGGCACATCCGGTGACATCTGCACTCTCACTATTTCGCTCATGATGTACAGAAATTACATTTCCTCCCTGCTCTGCGACAATTTTGCTGACTCCCAACAGCTGCCCCGGCTTGTCTATCAAGTCCAAAGTTACTGCATAGGTACGTCCCGACTTCGCCATACCGCGACTGATGACACGGCTCAATATCGTCACATCAATATTGCCTCCGGACACCAGGCAGACAGTTTTCTTACCCTTTACCGGTACTTTATTGAACATGGCTGCGGCAACGGACACAGCTCCCGCCCCCTCTGCAACAATCCGCTGGCGTTCTATCAATGCCAGAATAGCTGCGGCAATCTCGTCCTCAGTCACAGTTACAACTCCGTCCACATACTGATTTACCAAGTCAAAAGTATTTGTTCCCGGCTCTTTCACCGCGATTCCATCGGCAAAAGTGGAAACAGAGTGAAGACGCTCAATACGCGAATGAAGAATAGAATTTGCCATACTGGCCGCACCCAACGCCTGTACGCCATATACCTTGACAGATGGTTTCAAAGCCTTCAACGCATAAGCCACTCCCGAAATCAGTCCTCCCCCACCAATGGGAACAATGACTACCTCCACATCCGGCATTTCCTCCAATAATTCCAAACCGATAGTACCTTGTCCGGCTATCACGTTCTCGTCATCAAAGGGATGAACAAAAGTATATCCCTTTTCATCACGCAATTGCAGGGCTTTCTGATAAGCATCATCATAGACTCCCGGAACCAAACAAACTTCCGCCCCATAATGCTTCGTAGCCTCAACTTTAGATATAGGCGCTCCTTCCGGAAGACAAATCAACGACTTGATACCGCACTTAGTGGCAGCCAATGCCACCCCTTGCGCATGATTACCGGCAGAACAGGCTATCACGCCTCTCGCCTTTTCTTCATCGGACAATTGGGAAATCTTGTAATAAGCACCACGCACTTTAAACGATCCTGTGAGTTGCAGGTTTTCGGGCTTCAGATAAACTGTACTCTCAGGATTTATCTGAGGAGCATAAATCAAATCAGTGCGACGGACAACCTCTTTCAGGACATGAGCCGCTTTGTATATTGCATCTAATTGTAGCATAGGTATAACACTCTTGTTTTTAAATTGGGTGCAAAGCTACAAATAAAATTGATTCCTTACACTCACATACAACGTAAAATTGTATTCTTTTCTCTTTGTTCTCCTTTTCACTTGTCGACAGAGTTCACACTCAAGGAAGTATGTAAAAGTCCCGGCAGCACTATCGTTTTCATTTTGACACTCCTTATCTGCTGTCTTATTTTAATTTCGACGTAATCTGTTTATTGCTCTCGGCTACTTCCACCAGATAAACACTGGCACAAATAAGAACAATCGCCGCCAACTGTGTCCATGAGAAGCGATCCTGCCCCAAAACAAAAGAAGTCACCGTAGCAACAATCAATATTAAATACCCGTAAATGGCTACTAATGTCGTTTTCAGATATTTCAGCCCGAGAGGAAGTAATAAATAACTAATGGTGGTAGGAAATACCAAAACAAAAAGCAAGACCAACATAGGCGTAGAGAAAAGTGACATTTTCAGTATAGGAGCATCAAAACCATAAATTGTATTGACAACAACAGCCATAACAGCCGCCCCTAAAAAAGTATATTTTAACATCGTCATATCTCCCACTCCTTTTAACAGACGGTTACTGAAAACAAGATAGACGGCATAAACCAATGAACTGGCCAAACACATCAAATTACCTAACGGAGCATTGGAGGCAAGATCGTCACTAGGTTGTGTGGATATGCATAGAACAGCTCCTCCCAATCCCATTCCAATGCCAAGCACTTTCATCCAGGTTACTTTTTCCTTATAAAACAATACAGAGATAATGAATACCCATATAGGCTCCAAACTGACAAAAATAGAACTGGAAACCGGAGTAGTCTTACTGATACCCAACAAATAAAAAAACATATATCCATAAATACCTAAAGCCCCTAAAATAAAGAGCTGCCATTTCTGACGGATAGTGGAGTTTTCGGGCTTGCAAAATATATCAATAAGCCAAAAAGCGGCGGCCCCAAATACCAATCGGAAAGTAACCCCTGTCACAGGAGCTATCCACAAAGGTAAAAGATACTTCAGTGCGTTCATATTAAGGCCTCCCAACGCTTTGGAGACAACCATGCTAAGGTTTGCTTCAACTTGTCTATTCATACTTCATGCTGTTATTACGTGGGTATTTTTCTTATAAACTCAGTTTTTCCTGCTTCATCACAATAAACATCCCCATCAAGGCTACCATCAGATTAAGCCAGAAGGCAAAGGTTTGCGAATGAGAATGGAACAGATTCTGAAAAGCATCCACAATAAACGGACAAAGCAGTATGGCCACATAATTCATCGCCATGACAAAAGCAAGTGCCAACGTCACTTTGTGAGGAACCGCCACATCAGAAGTCTTATCATAAATCAACGGTTGGATAATACCGTATGAAAGCCCGTTCAGAATACATCCCAAAGCAATCAGTATTTCGGAACGACTAAGCAGAATAATCCCCATTCCGCAGGCTATCATCAACAAACAAACCATATAGATACGGCGGTCCAAGACCTGCACTATCTTATTCAGGACAAAACCCGGTGCCATAATAGCGAGAAAAAACAAAGATATCAAGATGCCTGCCCTACCACTGGACAGTCCATATTCTTCCATCAGGAAAGGCAGATTGAAACTAATAATAATCACCAGATAAGTAGCCAATCCGTAAAAAGCCATCAGCCTGACCAAAGCCTTGACATTAATTCCCCGCTTACCCATTCCCCTGGCAGTATCGGCTGGAATATCATCAGAGGAATGATAATTGGAGAGATCTTTTTTCAGATAACGAGTAAGGAAAACGGATACAAAAGGAAACAGATAGACCAAAAACGGCAAATGCCAGTTCACTTCTGCCAGATATCCTGTCAGTGTAGTGGCAAGCACCAGCGTGATATTGGTGATGGCAGAACTGTAACCAAATTGCTTTGTACGGTAACTTCCCACAAAATAACGGGATATCAATCCGGTAGAAAGCGGAACAATCAATCCCGACCCCATCCCCAACATGGCGCTGACGGCTATCAACTGCCACATTTTATCAGAAAGCAGATAAAGAATGCCACTCGCCCCGAAAAGAGCCAGCCCTATCTGCAACAACAAAAGGTTGTTCACTTTCTCTGTCAATTTACCTGATAACAAGATAAAGGGTATGATAAGAAGTGACGGCAACGAAGACAACATCTGGATCTCCAGATCTGTAGCAGAGGGAAATATTTTATTCAAATCTCCCAAAATGGGCGACACCGCCAGTCCCGGCAATGCATTGAGTGCCGAGATGGAAAATATACCTACTAACGTAATGAGGGGAATGGTCCCCTGCCCTGTTTGTACTTTCATAATGAAATCGGTTTAGATTGTGATAGAAACAAAGTGTAAAAGAATTGGTTCAAAGCCGGTTTATAATTGGTCAATGCAATCATGTGCCCATATGCTACTATGCCAATTGGATGCGCTATGTTCCGCATGACACATTATCCCCCATAAATTAAAAAACATAAAATCAAGAAACTTTTCTCCAAACCTCCTGTTGAGGGAGAAAAACGCGGGAAACTCCCATGTTTTCCATTGTATTACTAATCTAAACTTTAAGTAAAATGAAAGAATGTAATTGTGATTTGAGAGACGGTGACGCAAAGACAGCCGTGTTTGGTTCAAACGAAATGCTACAGCCTGCCCCGGTAGATACCATCCCTATGGAACCTACCACCCCACAGATTGCTTATCAAATGGTAAAAGACGAAACATTCGCCCAAACCCAGCCACGCCTTAACCTGGCCACTTTCGTTACCACCTACATGGACGACTATGCCACCAAACTGATGAACGAAGCCATCAGCATCAACTACATTGATGAAACAGAATATCCTCGTATCGCAGTGATGAATGCCAAATGTATCAATATCATGGCTAATTTGTGGAATTCGCCCGAACAGGCAAAATGGAAAACCGGAGCACTGGCTATCGGCTCCAGCGAGGCTTGTATGCTGGGAGGAGTAGCCGCCTGGTTACGCTGGAAAGACAGACGTAAAGCTCAGGGGAAACCGACTGACAAGCCTAACTTTGTCATTTCAAGCGGTTTTCAGGTTGTTTGGGAAAAGTTCGCCCAACTTTGGCAAATTGAAATGCGCCAAGTACCTCTCACCTTGGACAAAACCACTCTGGACCCCGAAGAAGCACTGAAGATGTGTGACGAGAACACCATCTGCATCGTCCCCATCCAAGGTGTGACATGGACAGGTTTGAACGATGACGTGGAAGCGTTGGACAAAGCACTGGATGCCTACAACGCCAAAACCGGCTATGATATTCCTATCCATGTAGATGCTGCAACCGGCGGTTTCATCCTGCCGTTCCTCAATCCCGACACAAAATGGGACTTCCGCTTGAAATGGGTTCTCTCCATCAGCACTTCCGGGCACAAGTTCGGACTGGTTTATCCGGGACTGGGATGGGTAGTATGGAAAGACAAGAAATACCTTCCGGATGCCATGTCGTTCAGTGTCAATTATCTGGGTGCGAACATCACACAGGTTGGTTTGAACTTCAGCCGTCCCGCCGCACAGATTCTGGGACAGTACTACCAATTTATCCGTCTGGGATTCCAAGGATACAAAGCCATCCAATACAATTCCATGGAAATCACCAAGTACATCCACAGCGAAATAGCCAAGATGGCTCCGTTCGTAAATTACAGCGATGACGTAGTAAATCCTTTGTTCATCTGGTACATGAAACCCGAATATGCAAAGAATGCCAAATGGACTCTGTACGATTTGCAGGCTAAATTGCAGCAAAGCGGCTGGATGGTTCCTGCCTACACCTTGCCGGAAAATATCCAGAATTACGTGGTTATGCGTGTTGTAGTACGTCAGGGATTCAGCCGTGACATGGCGGATATGTTGTTGAACGACATCAAGAATGCCATCTGCGAGTTCGAGAAACTGGAATATCCCACTCCTACCCGCATCGCCCAAGACAAGAATATCGCTGTAAAAGGTACTGTGTTCACTCACAATGCCCATAACAACGCCGCTAAAAAATAAGCATAGATAACAATAATGCAACCATCCGCCGTTAAGGCAGATGGTTACTTCAATCAAATTAATTTATGGAAAGAACTATAACTATCCAGCAAATAAAGGATGTTGCCCAGGAGGCTTACAATCTGTACAAGGACAATACAGACGGTAAGAACGCCGACTACATCCCTTATCTGGCAAATATTGATCCCAAACTGTTCGGAATCAGTATCTGCCTGATGAACGGAGAAATCATCCAACTGGGTGACTCTCAGTACCGTTTCGGTATCGAGTCCGTTTCCAAGGTGCTGACCGCCATCCTGGTACTCCGCCAATACGGTGCTCCCAAGGTGCTCGAAATGATTGGCGCCGATGCTACCGGACTGCCGTTCAACTCCATCATGGCCATCTTGTTGGAAAACGACCATCCGTCCACCCCATTGGTAAACGCCGGCGCCATCTCGGCCAACAGTATGGTGCAACCCGTAGGAAACAGCGATGCCAAGTGGAAAGCCATCGTAGACAATATGACCGAACTATGCGGAAGTACCCCGCAACTGATCGACGAACTGTACCGGTCAGAGTCGGCGACAAATTTCAACAACCGTTCCATCGCCTGGCTATTGAAAAATTATAACCGTATCTACGATGACCCCGATATGTCGCTCGACCTCTACACCCGCCAGTGTTCCATGGGCATCACTGCAGAACAGTTGTCCATCTGTGGAGCCACCATCGCCAACGAAGGATTGAACCCGAACACCAACAAGCAAGTGTTCGACAAAGCCCTCTCCCCGAAAATCACCTCCATGATAGCTACCGTAGGTTTCTATCAGCACACAGGCGACTGGCTTTACACTTCGGGAATTCCTGCCAAGACAGGCGTAGGAGGCGGTGTCATGGGCGTAATGCCGGGTGTCATGGGCATTGCAGCCTTCGCGCCTCCTCTGGATGACGCCGGCAACTCCGTGAAAGCACAGCTTGCCATCAAGCATATTATGAACAAACTGGGCATGAACGTATTCAATGGCCATCGCATCCACGTGCAATAATCCATTTCGTTCCCATAGGAAAACCGGTATTTCTCTCACTCCGAGAGGAGTACCGGCTTTTTAATTAAAAATTTTTTCCGCTAAAATTTCTCACACTCTTACATTATGCCTATCTTTGCACTGACAAATTCATCATATTATGAAGAACAAAGTCATCCGTAAAGAACCGGACCAATGACGAACTCACGCAGAGAAACCATTGGAGTTCCCTTGGCGGAATATTTGAAAGAGAAATGCTGGAACAGCCCAAAGCGCCCGATGACGTTGATTATGGAATTGAATTAACTATTAAATAACTTTATGAGTAACAAATCAAAAATCGAGATTTGCGCCAACTCCGTGGAAAGTGCTGTGAAGGCACAACAAGCCGGTGCTTATCGTGTAGAACTATGTGCAGGTATTCCGGAAGGCGGAACAACCCCGTCTTTTGGTGAAATCCGTATGGCACGCCAATTATTGAACCAAACAAAACTGCATGTCATTATCCGTCCCCGTGGCGGAGATTTCCTATATTCTCCTATTGAACAAGAAATCATGCTGCATGATATTAAAGTGGCACGCCAGCTGGGTGCGGACGGTGTGGTATTCGGTTGTCTTACCGCAGAAGGCTATGTCGATGTGCCTCTGATGCAGAAACTGATGAATGCGGTAGGCGAGATGAGTGTCACCTTCCACCGTGCTTTTGATATGTGCAGCAATCCCAAAGAGGCCTTGGAACAGATTATCGGACTGGGTATAGACCGGGTTCTTACTTCCGGACAGGAAGCTACCGCCGAAAAGGGAATCCCTCTTCTGAAAGAATTGGTGGAACAGGCCGACGGACGGATCATCATCATGCCGGGATGCGGTGTGAATGCCGGTAATATCCGTAAGATTGCCGAAGAAACCGGAACTTCGGAATTTCATTTCTCCGGACGGAGCAGCGTAGACAGCGGCATGATTTATCGTAACTCAAAAGTATCCATGGGAGGTACTGTAAAGATAGAAGAGTATCTGAAAGACGTTACCGATCCTGACAAAGTAAAAGCCGCCTTGTCCGAACTGGCAATGAAAGACGAAAACGACAAAGCACTGGAAAAGAAAAACAAAAGCCTCAACCCCAAGAAATCAAAGAAAGAGGATGACTGGGACGATGAGGACGATGACTTGGATGATGACAAGTAAACAGGTAAGCATAAACGCTATCAATATATTTAACGCGGATATTCAGTTTGCAAACTTGAATATCCGCGTTACTTTTTGTTTATACTGAATCCTACAGCTTATGTATCACCTTCATCAGCTGCTCACCCAGTCCGATGGTATATCCTTGTGACACGAATACCACCCGGTTAAAGGTATCCCCAATGATAAACATAGGCAGGATAGTCTTGTTAGACAACTTCATGCCTTCTGCAATCTGCTTCTGGATGGAACCGTCCACATCAATACCGTAAGTAATGGTAGCCGGTAATCCGGGGAATTCCTGCGGGCGGAACTTCTTGTACTGCTCCTCGTTGGGGAACAACAGCACGATTTCTCTGCCCCATTCATCAAACTCCTTACCCAATGCCGCAATATCACGCAAGGCATGGTTCGTAGGTTCTTGTCCGGCACCCAGTACGGCTACAATGTAGTAACCACGTCCTGTAGTGGCAAGAATAGACTTCAATTCATCGCTATCTATCGGTTTATAAGTAGATTCCGAGTTGAAATTACCGATTACCTGAATATCATCCTTACTTTCACGCATCACCAAGTCCACCGTAGTCGTTTCCCCCGGCTTGATGGTAAAGAAAGTCAGCTGGGACAATACGCCGCCGTTGGCCAGACGAGTACCGGTCACCATCACATAATTGCCGGCATCCAGTGCCGTTCCGTTCTTCAACAGATTAGCCCAAGTAGCGCCGCCACCCATATCAATATCGCCTTCATCATAATTCAGCAATTTCAAGGTTCCGGCAGGAGTCAGTCTGGAAATAGAGAAATGAGAATAATACTTCGGGTCGGCCAAAGACTTGATCGGCGTATATCTGGCAATAAACTTGCCGGTAGGCGCACTGGCCTGTTCCATCGCCTCAAAGTTCACATCAACAGCACCTTCATCACCCATCAACTGCACTTTTCCAGTCACTTCGTCTATACGTGCAGGAATACCCATGCTGCGTGCCATGGAAACAAAGAAGATATCACGGCTGTGCGCATCGGCTATACGGGCCTTCCACACCCCTTCCGGAGTAATCGGAGAACCGCCCAGGTTGCAATCCTTGTCCACACGGATATTTTCGGCAACCCATGCAACCAGCTTCATCGGATCGGCAAGGTAAGCCTCACGCTCCTGTTCGGGCACTGCTTTCTCAAAGAATCCTTTGTACGGAGTAATCATTTCGTTGCTCACACGCGGATTACGCACAAATCTGCGGAAATAATCGGCATTGGCGCACAGATGTGAATTCATCATGTGGTCTATCAACACTTCGGAACTTACATCGCGAAGGTCTTTGGCGGAAATCTGCTGAAGCAGGTCAATGCCGCCCTTCTTTGACTTGTCCGAACGGAGACGGGCCATAAAGTCACGGATGGTTTCGTGGTTACCACGTGATGCCACCAGCAATTTGGCAACAACATCCTCATCCAACTGATACTCTTTAGCGAAATGACGGGCCGATTCATCCGTCATGAACGTAGCCACGTAGGCATTGCGGATAGAGTCCTCCAAGGCCATGCGGCGATTGTTCTCCGCACGTTGTTCGGGAGTCACTTCGGGCATATTGGCGCCTTCCACCGGAGGAATGATATCCATATCCAGTGTATAAGCCTCGCCGGCCGTCTTGTCCAGTTTCACGGTCAAGGCATTGTCTTTTCCGAAAGACAGTTTGGAGTAACCGAATTTTCCATCTTTGGAAGCCCATACCAGCATATCCCCTTTTCCGGCTGTCAGGAACGTCTTGCCGTCCGCATCCGTCTGTTTGGAAGCTACGGTATAAAATTCGGCATAGTTATACACCTTGAATTCCACTTTGGCATCAGCCACCGGTTTGCCATCCGCATCCACGATGGCCACATCGGCTTTTGCCGTAGGGGCATAGTTGTCAATCACATTGATTTCCGTATACCGGGGAGTGCGGTACATCACTTCTTCCGGTCCGTTATAACGTCCGAACACCTTGGTGTGCATTAGCATACCCCGTGAAGCGGGAGCGTTGAACCAGCCCAGATTCAGTACCGGTTCGGGTTCGCAAGCACCCAGGAAGTACCATTTGCCATCCACCCAGGCTTCCACCCAGGCATGATTATCATCGGTATGTGCCCAACGCGGCGTATATACCTGGCGGGCAGGGATGCCTACCGAACGCAAGGCGGCTACCGTGAACGTAGATTCCTCGCCGCAACGTCCGTAGGCTGTCTTTACGGAAGCCAGCGGACTACTGGTACGGGCATCAGAGGGAGTATAAATCACCTTCTCATGACACCAGTGGTTCACTTCCAGCACGGCATCATATAAAGAAAGGTTTTTCACTCTGTCCTTCAGTTCCTCGTAGAATACCTTACGGCTGTCGTCCAGATTCTCGTTGTTTACGCGGATGGGCAATACAAAGTGGCGGAACTCGCGTTCGGGAACCACTTTTCCCCACGGCATCTCCTCACGCGCCTTGAAAGCGTAATCCACGTTTTCCAGATAGAATTCACCGGGATGGTCCGCTATATCCGCCAAGGGCATATAGGCGTAAAGGAAAGTCATCGCCTCCTTCTGTTCATCGCTCATGGGTTGTTCGAATACCTGGAAGAGGTCACCTTGGGCCAGCGTATCACGCCGTGCCTCAAAATCCTGCTGAACAGCGGCACGTTCAGCCTCATCACTGATCAAATGTTTGTTGTTTGTACACGAGGCACACAGCATCAAGCCTATCCCCGCCGCACACAGAGCCAATAATTTCATCTTGTTGTTTATTTAGGTTAGCAATTTGTTATTGGCTACGAAGATAAGACTTTTTTCTTATTTTTGACGAAGTTCAAGCTATTATTTAGTATCCGCCGGCTCCGATTGTTGCGATTGATAATATTCCTCCTTCCGCTTGTTGGCCTGCTGCACCAGACTGGTGACGTATACCGTGAAAATGGGGAACATCATCATTCCCAGGGCGGCCAGCACCACCGACAGTATTTTCCCCGTAGGAGTGACGGCATAAATATTGCTCCCTACGGTAGTGACATCCATAAACGCCCACCACAGCGCACTCCAGTAGTCCGTCACCATAGGGTTCACCTTATGTTCCAGCACAAAGAAGATAAGGCTGGCAAAATACACGGTGGCCATCAGCATGGTGATGTACGAGGTAAACAGCCCGGACGCCTTGCTGCCCGACAGCCAGCCCACCACGATGGCCAGCGCATACCCTCCCCTCAGCAAAGGGATAAAGCGCAGGAAATAACTGATTTCGGGCGAGAAAGTGATGTGATAGAAATCAATGATATTTAAATAAGGTATAGATACCAGCAGGAAAATAAAATGGCTGGTGAAGTATCTTCCTTTTTCTTTCGAGAGGAAAAACTCCAGCAGGAAATCGAACAGGAAAAACATGCATATCCAGAACTGAATCTTCAGATAAGAACCTTGATTCAGGAAAGGGATGTTATGAAAAGTATCTATCGAGATACTGATAACCAGAAAAAGGGACATCAACAGGATGAGTATATGCAAGATCCCGTAAATCCCCCTGCGGGAATAGATGAATGAGGAGAAAGCTGTTTTCATAAACTATACTGATTATATTGTTTTTTCTAGAAACACCCTTCCGGGTACGATTGTTTCATTCCGGATACCTTCCGGGTTAATAAACCTAAACGGATAAACATCATTTCCAGGGAGTTGTTATAAACTCCGTAAACAAAAAACATACATTTTTTAAAACCTAAACTTTATGGCAAACATTAGTAAATCAGTCAAGCTAGGGGTATTTACCCTCGCTATTATGAACGTGACTGCGGTAGTATCCCTGCGCGGGCTGCCTGCTGAAGCCGAATACGGACTGAGTTCGGCATTTTATTATTTATTCGCGGCCATCGTCTTCCTGATACCTACCTCGTTGGTAGCGGCGGAACTGGCGGCCATGTTCCAGGACAAGCAAGGCGGTGTGTTCCGATGGGTGGGTGAAGCCTACGGAAAGAAATTCGGCTTCCTCGCCATCTTCCTGCAATGGGTGGAAAGCACCATCTGGTATCCCACCGTCCTGACTTTCGGAGCCGTGGCACTGGCATTTATCGGCATGAGTGACACCCATGATATGGCCTTGGCATCCAACCGCTATTACTCACTGGCGGTGGTCTTGATTATCTACTGGCTGGCCACCTTCATTTCGCTGAAAGGCATGGGCTGGGTAGGCAAAGTGGCCAAAGTAGGCGGTATGGTAGGTACGATCATTCCTGCCGGCCTGCTGATGGTGCTGGCGGTGATTTACCTTGCTTCCGGCGGACAGAGCCAGATGAACTTTGACGGCAACTTCTTCCCCGACTTCAGCAACTTCGACAACCTGGTACTGGCTTCCAGCATCTTCCTGTTCTATGCCGGTATGGAAATGGGCGGTATCCACGTAAAAGACATGGAAAATCCTGCCAAGAACTATCCGAAAGCCGTATTCATCGGTGCGGCTATTACCGTGATCATCTTCGTGCTCGGCACCTTCGCACTGGGGATCATCATTCCCGAAAAGGACATCAACCTGACACAGAGTCTGCTGGTAGGCTTTGATAATTACTTCAAGTATGTCCATGCTTCGTGGTTGTCGCCTATCATCGCCGTGGCTTTGGCATTCGGTGTGCTGGCAGGCGTGTTGACCTGGGTGGCAGGTCCGTCCAAAGGTATCTTCGCAGTGGGCAAAGCAGGTTATCTGCCTCCCTTCTTCCAGAAGACCAACGCCAACGGCGTACAGAAAAACATTCTGCTGATCCAAGGCCTTGCCGTAACCTTGCTCAGCCTGCTGTTCGTTGTGATGCCTTCCGTACAGAGTTTCTACCAAATCCTGTCACAGCTTACCGTATTGCTTTACCTCATCATGTATCTGCTGATGTTCAGCGGCGCCATCTATCTGCGTTACAATATGAAAAAGGCCCCGCGCCCGTTCCGCATCGGCAGCAAAGGCAACGGACTGATGTGGCTCATCGGCGGTCTGGGTTTCTGCGGTTCGCTGCTGGCATTCGTGCTCAGCTTCATTCCCCCCAGCCAGATTGCGGTAGGCAGCAACACCGTATGGTTTGCCGTTTTGATTATCGGCTGCATCGTGGTAGTCGCTGCTCCGTTCATAATCTATGCATCGCGCAAACCGTCATGGGTAGACAAGGATACACAGTTCGAACCGTTCCACTGGGAAGAACAGGCCACAACGGCACAGACAGCGGCTCCGGTTTCCGGCGCGGCTAAAAGTTCCGCTTCAAGCGCCTCTACAAACGCCGCCGGACCGGCCTCTCAAAGCACCCCGACCCCGGAGCAACACAAATAACCCCCGCTGACGGGTTGGCCCATTCCTTTTTATCACAGGCAATTCCGGTTCCTTGAAAAGCAAGAAGCATGTTTTTCAAGAAGCCGGAATTGCTGTTTTCCACAAACCGGGATGGTTACTTTCCCTCTCTCTTCCAATAATTTCCTGTAAATCATAGCCGGAATTAAAGAAACATTCCTATCTTTGTCCCCCGGTTCACTTAATAATCACGTTTGACATGAAGCATAAAGCCTTTTTCATTTTTATGACAGCCCTTTTTATAGGGAGTCCGCTTTATGCACAAAAATATAAAATAGCCCTTATCCATTCCTACCAGGAAGGGTACAGCGGTGCAGGCATTGTAAACAAACTGTTTGTCAAAGGACTGAAAGACCAGCAAATAGACTTCCAGCTGCGCACCTTTTATCTGGATTGCGAGAAATACGAATCCGTAGAAGAAGAGCGACGGATTTCCGAGTTTGCAGATTCCATCCGCTCATGGGGAGGGGATTTGATTGCCGTGCTCGATGATCAGGCAACCTACTCTGTCATGGCTTGCGGAAACCCGTATGTCAGGCAGGTTCCCGTCGTATTCAGCGGAGTGAATTATCCCAACCAAGAGTTGCTGGCACAATATCCCAACATTACGGGCTACATAGACAAACCCGATTACCTCACCACCTGCCGGATGATAGAACGCATCATGGGCAAAGTCCGCATCCACATCCTGAACGGGCGGACCGTGCTTGACCGCCTTATCCGGAAAGACCTGAGCGAACAATGCAAAGGATCGGAAATCGCCCTCCACCAATGGAAAAGACAAGAGGCCCTGCCCGACAAGCTGAATATCCCCATCAGTGACAAAGATGATACCGAATATGAATCCCTGCACGAAAAGCTGAACGAATACAACCACTTGGACTCCACCGTCATAGTCCGCCTGTCCAGTGATTCCGTAGCTGCCCGCGACCTGATGTGGCTGTCCAGCGGGGTCTTCAAATACTCCCTGTTCCTGTATACCAAACGGGACTATACCACCCTGCGCATCGGCAGCCTGTTCGACAATCCCGGATTCGAAACCATCAACGAAGGATTCGGGATAAAGGAATACATGCTGGGAGGTTATTTCGCCCCCATCGAAACACAGCTAAGCGACATGACCGCCGGCATCAAAGAAAGACTGCAAGGAAAGATACCCGTCCCGGCGGTAAAACAAATCGCCAAACAGCACCTGGTCAACTGGCAGGTCATGAAGAGATACCAGATCCCCCCTGAAAGCATTCCACCGGAATATACCATCATGTACAGGCCGTGGGAGGAAAAATACGCAACCCCCATCCTGATTCTTGAAAGCCTCCTGGTCTTCACACTCCTTTTGGGGATAGCCTACCTTATTTATATCTATACACTGGAAAAAGGACGTAAAAAAGAAGCCTTGCGCAACCTCAGGTTCGAACACGAAGCATTAACGCTTGCACTGGAGGGAGGAAAAACCTATGCCTGGTGTTTCGACGGAAAAACCGCCATGTTCGACCAAGCTTTCTGCGAACTGACCAACCGTTCCCAAAACGTGTTGGAGATAGGGGAAATATCCCACTATGTGCACCCCGACGACCAAGCCCGGTTCAGAAAAAACGTATCCAACATACTACACCGGCAACGAAGAACAGCCCAATACCGTTGCCAATTCGACGACACCGGTTACCAATGGTGGGAATTCAGATACAGCGTGTTGCAGAATAATGAACAAAATCCTATCATCACCGGACTTCTGGTAAACATTCAGGAGATCAAAGACAAGGAAGAAGAACTGATACGCGCCCGCAAACTGGCGGAACAGGCGGAACTGAAACAATCTTTCCTGGCCAACATGAGCCATGAAATCCGTACTCCGCTTAATGCCATCGTGGGATTCTCCAACCTGCTCACTACCGAGAAAAACATCTCGGAAGAAGAGAAAAAAGAGTTTGCCTCCATCATAGACAACAATACCAGACTCTTGTTGAAGCTGGTCAATGATGTGCTGGAACTATCCCGTATAGAATCCGGCAATATGTCCTTTCATTGCGAGGATTGCAGCGCGCATCATTTCGCCGAAACGGTCTATCAGACCCATCAGGTAATTATTCTCCCTCCAGTGGAATTCATCAAAGAATTTCCCGACGAGGATGTGACCATACACATAGACCGTATGCGCCTCACCCAAGTCATCACCAACTTTTTGGGAAACGCCAAGAAGTTCACCTCCCAAGGACACATCAAACTGGGTTATTTCTGCGACAAAGAGAAAAAGGAAATCCATTTCTTCGTAGAAGATACCGGTGCGGGAATCCCTAAAGAAGAATTACAAATGATATTCGAGCGGTTCTACAAGCGGAATGAGTTTGTACAGGGGGTAGGGCTGGGACTCGCCATCAGCAAGGTCATTGTAGAAAAAATGAACGGACACATCGATGTGCAATCCGAGGTGAACAAGGGCAGCCGTTTCACCGCCGTACTGCCCTATCTGTAATTTTATTCCTGCGCAGGCTGTTTAGGCAGGGCGAACTGCAAGACCAGATACGCCAGCACACCCGCCAGCACCGTTCCCAGTATGACACCCATCTTTGCCTGCGTCAGCAACACCGGCGAATCCCCGAAAGAGAGGTTGGCTATAAACAAAGAAACCGTAAAACCGATACCTCCCAAAAGACAGATACCTGTCAGGTTCACCCAGGTCATGCCTTTCAGCAGTCCGGCGAACCCCATCTTTATCACCAGCCAGGTAAAGAAATAAATGCCGGCAAACTTACCCGCCAGCAATCCCGCCAGCACCGCCCAGGTAGCCATCCCCACTTCCAGACCGCCATGATCCGCCGTGAGCGAGACACCCGCATTGGCAAAGGCGAACAAGGGAAGAATAATATAATTCACCATTCCATGCAGACTGTCTTCCAATGACTGCAAGGGAGATATGACACGGTCCGAGGAAGACTCGATGCTTTTCAGCACATTGATCTGCATCTTGCTTAACACAACACTTTCCTTGTCACTGGCAGGAAAGACAGCAATGTTCTCACGGATGCGGTTAATGTACTTACCTATCTTGTAATGAGGAGTGGCGGGAACCGTGAAGGCTGCGACAACTCCCGCAATGGTAGCGTGGATGCCGCTCTGCAAAAACAGATACCACATAATCACTCCCCAGAAAATATAAAACCAACGGTTGCGCACCCGGAAGAAATTCCCGCCGCAAAGTATCAGCAGGATACCCGCCGAAGCAATCAAGTAGTTCACCGACAGATGAGAGGTGTAAAAAAGGGCGATGACCAGAATGCCTCCGATATCATCGACCACAGCGAAAGCGGTCAGAAAGACTTTCAAGCTCAGCGGAACCCGCTTGCCGAACAGGCTGAGCACTCCCAGCGAAAAGGCGATATCCGTAGCCATCGGTATGGCCAGACCACTTTGGGCCGGAGTTCCCGCCGTCATGAAATAATAGATCAGCACCGGAACCAGCATACCGCCGCACGCCGCCACGATGGGCAAAAGCGCCTGCCGGAAACTGGACAACTCGCCCACCAGTATCTCACGCTTTATCTCCAGCCCCACACTGAAGAAAAAGACAGCCATCAAAGCATCGTTGATAAAAGTCATCAAGGTCATGTGATGCCCGTTATGACTGAAGAAATTAAATTCTCCTATCTGAAGATGCACCTCGTAATTCCAAAAGGAGGCATAAATATCCCCCCACGGAGAATTGGCCAGGAACATAGCCAGCAAGACTACCCCCATCAGCAACATCCCTCCATTAATATGATAGTGCGCCGCCCGCTGGAAGGAAAAGTTCAAGTTCAGAATTTTCAGTTTTTCCATATCAATTGAATTTAAGAGTTTGTGATAAATTGCCATCAAAACACAAGCCCTTCCTGTTATTGACTTTTTAATTTCAACTAACAGAAAGAGCCCGCTTATTGTTTGCTCCCCAGAGCTTGTTTATTCTTGAATTAATCCAGCTTCAGAACGGCCAGGAACGCCTTTTGCGGTACTTCCACATTACCGATCTGTTTCATTCGTTTCTTACCTCTTTTTTGTTTTTCCAACAATTTACGCTTACGGCTCACGTCACCGCCATAACACTTCGCGGTCACATCCTTGCGCACCGCCTTGATGGTTTCCCTTGAGATAATCTTCGCCCCGATAGCTGCCTGAATGGCAATATCAAACTGCTGGCGCGGAATCAGCTCTTTCAGTTTCTCGCACATACGCTTGCCCAGGTTATAGGCATTGTCCACATGTGTCAGGGTAGAAAGCGCATCCACCGGCTCACCGTTCAACAAGATATCCAGCTTCACCAGTTTGGAAGGGCGGAAACCCGACTGATGGTAGTCAAAGGAAGCATATCCTTTCGAGATACTCTTCAGCTTGTCATAAAAGTCAATCACGATTTCACCCAGCGGCATCTTGTAGTGAATCTCCACCCGGTTGCCCGACACATAATTCTGCCGCACCAGTTCGCCGCGCTTGCCCAGACACAGTGTCATGATAGGGCCGATGTAATCGGTGGCGGTAATGATCGTGGCATCAATGAAAGGTTCCTCGATGTGGTCAATCAGCGTCGGATCGGGCATACCGCCGGGATTATGCACCTCGTTGGCATGTCCCTGCTTGTCATACACCATGTACGACACGTTGGGCACGGTCGTAATCACATTCATATCAAACTCGCGGTCCAGACGTTCCTGAACAATCTCCATGTGAAGCAATCCCAGAAAACCGCAACGGAATCCGAAGCCCAGAGCCAGTGAGGACTCCGGCTGGAAAGTCAGCGAGGCATCATTCAGCTGAAGTTTCTCCAGCGAAGCGCGGAGGTTCTCGTAATCTTCCGCCTCGATAGGATAAACCCCGGCAAACACCATCGGCTTCACTTCCTCGAATCCGGCAATCGCCTTTTCACACGGACGGGCGATGTGAGTGATGGTATCCCCCACCTTCACCTCGCGCGAGGTCTTGATGCCCGAAATGATATACCCCACATCTCCTGTGCGCAGTTCCGCACGGGGAATCATATCCATTTTCAGCACACCGATCTCATCTGCATCATACTCCTTGCCGGTATTGAAGAATTTCACCTTGTCCCCTTTGCGGATCACCCCGTTCTCTATTTTAAAATACGCGATGATTCCACGGAAAGAATTGAATACCGAGTCGAAAATCAAAGCCTGTAGCGGCGCCTCTTCGTCACCCGTCGGGTGCGGGATACGTTCCACCACCGCCTTCAATATCTCCTCCACACCCATTCCGGTCTTGCCGGAGGCACGGATAATATCCTCATGTTTGCAGCCCAGCAGGTCGATGATTTCATCTTCCACCTCATCGGGCATGGCACTCGCCATATCACATTTGTTCAGCACGGGAATGATTTCCAGGTCATGCTCCAACGCCATGTACAGATTCGAGATAGTCTGCGCCTGCACTCCCTGCGAAGCGTCCACAATGAGCAGCGCCCCTTCACAGGCGGCTATGGAACGGGATACCTCGTATGAAAAGTCCACGTGTCCCGGAGTGTCAATCAGATTCAGTACATACTTCTCTCCCCCATACTCGTACTCCATCTGGATGGCATGGCTCTTGATTGTAATACCTCTCTCCTTTTCCAGGTCCATATCGTCAAGCATCTGCCCTTCGGTTACCTGGATGGTTTTTGTAAACTCCAACAAACGGTCGGCCAAGGTCGATTTCCCGTGGTCTATATGTGCTATAATGCAAAAATTACGGATATTCTTCATCTTCGTCACTTAAATTTCGCGCAAATATACAAAAACTCGCTCATATACGGATGAATTTTGCAGGAATAATACAAACCATCTGAAATCAAAACCAGAAGATTTGCCAACAATATTCATTCTTAAAAGTGGCCGTTCTTAAGTCCTTCCTCCAATTTTTCCATCCATTTATTAAAACGAGGACATTTGCCTCGAATATCATCTATATCCAGCGCCTCAAGAATCATCTCCCCGTCAGCAGTCTTCTCATACGGGAATATCCTCATCAATCGTTTGGAAGGAGCGGTATCCGCCCCTCCGTTTATATCTTCGGGGGTAGGATATGAATCTATTATCCGCTGCAATTCATCCAAGCTTTCCTGATCATCCACCACAACATTGAAACCGTCCATACTGGTATACATCAGGGATTCAATCTCATGCCGTTGGATATAAGGCAGAAAACAGGAAGCATCCATAAATTCCGTTACCTTTTCTTTTATCCCCTGTTCCATATCCGGCAGTCTCAAACTGTCTGTGGTATAGCCGGGAAAATCTGTAGGAAGTCTGAAAAAGTCAAGCAAGGTTGTGATTAACACGTTTTTTGTCGCAGCCACCCGTGAAACGTCATTCTTCAGATATTCAAAACCCACATTCCCACCTTTTTTATTCAATTTTCTGTTCGTTAAGATTTTCTGGGCATTCATAGGATTAGTAAATCCTTTCGAATACAAATAGGGAATTACACGCTTCTGAATAAAACTCACTTCCGTATCGCCTTCAACTATAAACACTACTCTTTTCATTCCCACTCAATTTAAAGGCTGCCCGCCAATGACATTCTTCTCCCATATTTCTCCCAAGCTGTAATCTTCCAGCCAATGCGCTAAATTCTCAGAATCAAGCCGGTTGAAAACAGTCGCGTTGTCTTTACGATCCACAACAATGATATCTTCCGGTTCAAAGTTATCCACCAAATTGACAGATTGAGTGGAGATAATTATCTGAGCTTCTCTGGAAGCTTTTTTGATCAAAGCAGCCAGTTTGTTGACCGCTACCGGATGTAGTCCGAGTTCCGGCTCGTCAATGATGACCGTCTTTGGCAGATCCGGCTGAAGCAACAAGGTTGCCAGACAGATAAAACGCAGCGTTCCGTCTGATAACTGGTACGCATTAAAATACGTATCAACAGCTCCCTTCTGCTTCCACTCCAGCTGGATCAGCTGTTCGTTCAAGCGGTTGGGCATTAAACAGAATCCCTCAAAAAAAGGAGATACCGAAGCTACCGCCTTTTCTATACGTGTGAAATGTTTTGGATGCTTTTCTTTCAGATAATATAAGAATGCGGCAATGTTAGCCCCATTGTTCTTCAAGCTGACATTATCATCCATATTACATTTTCCTTTCATGGGGGAACGGTCTCCCGTATCATGGAAATGATACACCTCAAATTCGCGTAAGAAGCTGTTTACATAAAATGCCTGTCCGGTATGGTCGTTCTTAAATGAAGATTCCTGCTTGTTGACCTCGTGCAGTTGTTTGTGCCAGGATACCCCATTGTGATAAGCCGTATCAATACGCTCAATAAATAAAGAATCCTGAGCCTCTTTCATATTTACAATAAAACGATTATGAGCATCCTTACCGCGTTCCGCAAAAAACAAGTCAAAGGACAAATGATCAGTTTCTTTTTTTCCCATATACAACAAACTGTCGGAGCCGCCTTTGGTGAGAACATAATTCTGAAGATTCCGCTCGTACAGGTTATGTATAAGAGTAAAGGCAGAAATGAAATTGCTCTTTCCTATTCCATTCCCACCTATCAATATATTTATGGGAAACAGCTCTACAGTTTGTTCCTTTATTGATTTGTATCCTTCAATCGTTATTTTCTGTATCATCAAAATTTTGTTTACATTCTCAAACAACAATACAAAAGTAGCTTTTTTGCCTGAATACTACAATTTTGCCGGTTGCAAATCTCTTATTTTTCATTTCTTTTATAGATATCTCAGACTTCAACAAATATACAAAAAAAATGCGTTGACAACATACCAAACGATGTGCCAACGCATTTTTTTATGAGTTTAAAATCTTCTTCTTACACCAATTTTACAAAGATCTCGCCTTCCACTTCAGAAGTAACGACCTTATCTTCTCTCAGCAGCCAGCCCAGCCCCAGGAAGAAATCCTTGTCAGCTTTCAGTTTGGTTGCTTTCTTGATTTGTTTTTGTGTCAAACCTTCAGTTCCATTCAATGCTTCCCAGATTTGTCCGGCCAAAGCACCTGCTTTTTCTTTCAACATTTTCAATTTGCTTTTAGTTAAACGTTAACCGCACCCACACATTCCGATGTGAATGTTTGTGTTTCTTATCGCTTGCAAAGATACACAAAATTATGTTATTCAACACTTTTGCATCGAAAAAGTTTGTATTTCTATAAGAAAAAGCGATTTTTCAACCTATTTTTTTTGTTTTTCGAGGTGTTCGCTCCAAATCCGGGCCGCTTCCTCCACCATTCTTGCACAAGGACGCTTGGCGTAATACCGTTCCGTCCTTGCTTCCGGTGTGGATACTACCGGCTCTTTTCCGGACAATCCCAGCAAATCGGCACACCGCAGGGCGCCGTTCCGCTTCTTGAATTCTTCGGCCAGTTCCTGCACCAGAGCGTAATTCGCCGCCTTGCTCTCACGGTCTTTCCCCTCGATGGCGCACTTCTCCAGCCCGGCCAGCAGGAACATGCCGCAAGCAGCACCGCAGGTTTCACGCATCCGCCCTATGCCGCCGCCGAAAGAGGCGGACATGTGCAGGGCCTGTTCACGGGTGAAACCATACAGATCGGCAAAAGCCGTCACTACGGACTGGGAGCAGTTATATCCTTCCTTGAACAAGGCAACGGCCTTTGCCACCCTGTCCTCTTCCCTAACTTCCGTATGCAAATCCAACGTATTCTTGTCTTCTTCCATTTTTCTTACCTCCTTCTTTTCTTTCCGTCTTTTTCCTTTGTTCTCATTCCGCCACATTGTTTACAATCTCACCCTTGATGAATCCTTTCAAGTTCCCCACCGCAATCCGCATCAGCCGGACACGGGCTTCTTTCGTGGCCCAGGCGATATGCGGCGTAATGAAGCAGTTCTTCGCCGTCAGCAGGGGGTTGGTATATTGGGGAGGCTCGGAAGAAAGCACGTCCAGTCCGGCAGCCGCTATCACACCCTTGTTCAGTGCGTCGGCCAGGTCTTTCTCGTTCACCAAGGGACCGCGGCCGGTATTTATCAGAATGGCCGTCGGTTTCATAAGGGCCAGGCGGGCGGCATTGACCAGCTCTTTGGTATCGGGTGTAAGGGGGCAGTGCAGGCTCACCACGTCACATTCGCGGAACAGCTCATCCAGCTCCATTTTCCGGATTCCTCCGGGAAGTTGTGACTGCGGCTTGGAAGTATAGGCGCATACCTGCATTCCGAAAGCGGCAGCGATGCGCGCCGTCGCCTGTCCGGTGTTTCCCAAGCCGATGATTCCCAGCTTCTTCCCGTCCAGTTCCACCAGGTCGGTATCCCAGTAGCAGAAGTCGGGATTGTTCGCCCAACGCCCGTGACGGTTGGCATAGGCATAATGGCCTACACGCTGGGTGATGTTCAGTATATGCGCAAAGACCATCTGGGCAACGGAAGCGGTGCTGTAGGCAGGTATGTTGGTGACAATGATGCCCCGCGCTTTCGCAGCCTGGATGTCCACAATATTATATCCCGTAGCCAGCACGCCGATGTATTTCAAGGCAGGCAGAGCGGCCATATCCTCCGCCGTAATCACCGTTTTATTTGTAATCAGCACTTCCGCTCCGGCAGAACGCTCCAATAACTCGGCAGGGGCCGTGCGGTCGTACACCGTCAGCTCGCCCAACGCCCGCATCTCCTCCCATGACAAATCACCGGGATTCAATCCGTAACCGTCTAAAACTACTATTTTCATATGCTCAAAAGTTAAATTCCATGTTTTGTTCATTTATTCGGTTAGATTGGAACGCGAATGACGCAAATTAACAGCTGCACAGCATGGATATAAACCGGCCGGAAGGTTGGATTTATGTCATTTGCGTTCCAATTTTTAATTTTATAGCACAGGATCAATGCAATTCATTTTCATTCCTTGAACCGTTCTCCCCAGAGGCTCTGCATCCGTTCCCTTATCTTCGCTTCCTGCGCATTGTTCTGCGGATGCCAGATGCGGCTGTCCTTCACCTCGTCCGGCAGGAACTGCTGCTGCACGAAATTGCCCTGATAGGCATGTGCATACTTGTAATCCTTGCCATAGCCCAACTGTTTCATCAGCTTGGTGGGTGCGTTGCGCAGATGCAAGGGAACAGGCAGGTTGCCCGTCTGCCGCACCAGTTCCAGGGCACTGTTGATCCCCTCGTATGCCGAGTTGCTCTTGGGGCTGGTGGCCAGATACACCGTAGCTTCCGCCAGCGGGATACGCCCCTCAGGCCATCCTATCTTCATCACGGCATCAAAAGCGGCGTTCGCCAGGAGCAATGCGTTGGGATTGGCCAGACCGATATCCTCGGCTGCCGAAATGACCAGTCTGCGGGCTATGAAAGCCGGGTCCTCTCCGGCCTCCACCATACGCGCCAGCCAGTAGAGCGCCCCGTCCGGATCACTTCCGCGGATGGACTTGATAAAGGCGGAAATGATATCATAATGCATCTCCCCGTCCTTGTCATACGCCAACGGATTCTGCTGCAGACGCTCGGTCACCTTCTCATCCGTAATCACCACGGGGCCGGCATCCGCATCCGCCTCCACCACCAGCTCCAGTATGTTCAGCAGCTTGCGGGCATCGCCTCCCGAAAAGCGGAGCATGGCATCCGTCTCCTTCAGCTCTATCTTCTTTTCTTTCAGTATCACGTCCTTTGCGATGGCATTATGCAGCAGTTCCAGCAAATCCTCCTTCTCCAATGATTTCAGCACATACAGCTGGCAGCGGGAGAGCAAGGGCCGGATCACCTCGAACGAGGGATTCTCGGTGGTGGCGCCTATCAGGGTCACCACTCCCGTCTCCACCGCCCCCAACAGGGAATCCTGCTGGGACTTGCTGAACCGGTGGATTTCATCAATGAACAGGATGGGGCTGGCCTGAGAGAAAAAACGGTTGCTTCTCGCCTTCTCTATCACATCGCGCACATCCTTCACACCGGAGGTGACCGCGCTCAGTGTATAAAAAGGAGTTTCCAGCTTGTTGGCTATGATCTGCGCCAGCGTGGTCTTCCCCACCCCCGGAGGCCCCCAGAGGATAAAGGAGGAGATGCGTCCCGCGTCGATCATCTTGCGCAAGACAGCCCCCGGCCCCACCAGGTGTTTCTGACCTATATAATCGTCCAATGTCTTCGGACGCAAACGTTCTGCTAAAGGTTGTGCCATATCTTCATCTTTATTTCGGATAACAAAAATACAGCATATTTTCCTATGAACAAAGCCCAGGGCAACAATATAGGATTTATTTTTTTGAGGCAGAAAAACAAAAGAACATAAAAAACAGGGACTCATACAAAATGAAATACAGGTTCTTTGTCCGTCTGATCCAAAACAATTATTTTTGCAACCCTTTTCCAAAAGAGTGATTATTTCAAATTTAAATGTAATTCTAATAAAGACAGACGATGAAAAAACTTTTTTCCACCAGCCTGTTGATTTTAGCAGGTATGCTTTTACTGCTGGGCAGCTGCAAAGAGGACGAACTTCCGGTTTCCGGAGAAGGAAACGTGGCAAACAACGAATTGCCCGTCCGGCTGGCCGAAACGGATTATAACCCGGACAACACGTATTACCTGCTGAATGACAATGAATCCCAGGATGTTTATTTCGACTCCGGCCAGCGCAGCTTCTACGTCAGCCGGCCTCTTCAGTTCGGAATGGACGACGAGCACTGTTTCCAACTCCGTTTCTATAGTCCCAGAGCCTTGAAAAACGTGACTTTCTGGGCCAGGATAGACGGTTACGAGGAAGAATTCAAGTTCATGTCGCTGGAAAAGATCATGCCTTTCCAGCAACTCCGGGTACACATACCGTTCGCCACCAAGGACCTGACCGCCTATACCCGCAGCGGAAAGAAAATACGGATCATGGCAAACCCCTACCTCACGGAAGAAAACCTGACCTTCACCGTAGAGTGTGACGACCCGTACTGGGCAAGGCTGCAATCCATCCGGTGCAAATGGTACATCGCCTTCGGCAGATACAGTGACACCCAGGACAGCTGGAAGTACAAGATGAAGGCTTCGCACACGCGTGAGGCGGTGGCCATCGCGCTGAACATGGCGTATATGTTCTCGTCGGAACGGTTCAAGACCGCCCTGTACGAGTTCGGCCCGCTGCACAGCAACAATGACAAGGCGGAAATAGACAAGACCGCCCTGCTGACCAACGTGCTCAACCACCGCGGACTGACCTTCGGCTATACCACCGGCGTGATGGGACTGGGCGGAGGAACCACCTTCGGCATGCATGAAGTGTGTTATCTGGAACACTATGCCGATGACAAAAGCATCACCGAAACCATATTCCACGAGTTTGCCCACTGTGTGGGCTACGGCCATGCGGGAAACATGACTTACGAACAGACGGGACCGGGGTGGATCACCCTGTGCAACAACGTATATGTGGCGCTGTCGCTGGACAAGGAGCTGCCCGTCTATTCCCGCCGCTTCCTGCACACCCGCTGGAGCAGGAACCGTTATTTTGATGATATATACGTGGCTTCGAAACACATTATCGAAGACCCGGAACTCGATGCGCTGGACGGTGGCCTGTCTCCCCTGCGCGGAGAGACCGACCGGGGAGGAAACGACGGGGAGCCGGTGGCGTTCAAGCTGGATTATACCGACTTGCCCGGCGCTACGGGAACCACCTTCCGCCCCAAGGATGTATATGTGTACGGAGATACCCTGTATGCCGTGAACGATGCGGACAACCAGTACAGCGTAGAGGTGTTCGGCCTTGCCGGCGGCGGCAAGAAGCACTTGGGAAGCATCAAGGAATGGAAGCACGGAGAAGTTACCGGGAAATTCGGCGGCCGCCCGAACGGTATCACCCGTGCCAACGACAAGATTTATGTCACCCACGAAGGAAGCCGTACCGAGATTTTTGATGCGAAGAGCCATCAGTTCCTTACCTGCATAGGCAATGGAAGCTGGGGAACGGGGCCCACGCAGACCGTACATGCCTTCGATGTGCTGCTCTACAAAGGGCTGGTCATGATACACGACAAACGCTACGTCAACTTTGTAGAAGAGCAGGCTATACAGTCCGGAGTGACTCCGCGGATTTATGTACGTTCCGAACATCTGGGCGAGACAAACGGCACTTACGGCATGGCGGTGGACGAACAGACCGGCCTGCTCTACTCCACCCATCCCGCCAAACGCATAGACCTGTTCGCCCCCGACGGGATACGGGAAGGAGTTTCACCCAAACGCACCGGGCAACTGGCTTATAAAAATGTACCCTACGACTTGGATTTCTACGAAGGAAGGCTGTTTGTAAGTTCCAACGGCACAGAAAAGTTCTGTGAGGTCAATCCCAGGACGGGAGAGATCATGAAGGACCATACCACCATCGGCGGCATCACCCTGCAAGCACCTGAGAAATTCTGCATCCGCCGCCACACGCTGTTCATCACCGACCGCGTGAAAAACGGGACATGCGTTTACGCCATCCCCATGAGTGAGCTGAAATAAATGTATACCTATATAATATAGTAAGAACAACATGAAAATATACGCTTATATCCTGATTGTGCTGTCCGGAGTCCTGACGGCACAATGCAGCAAAGTCACCCTGGATGAAATCTGCGGCTACCCCTCCGCTCCCGGCGGAGGAAACGGGGAAGGAGAAGGAAACGGGGATTATACCAGTTACTGGTATTACTCGTATGAGGCGGCGCAGCTGATTGATGCGGAAACCCTGGGCATGGAAACGGCCGAGGATTTCACCCCTTATACCGTTGCCCATCTGGGGGATACCCTTTTCATCGCAAACATCGGAAAGGCAGGCAGCAGCCTGTTGCTGTTCAGTATAAAGAAAGGTGAACGGCTGGGAACCTTGCAGAGCTGGCAGCACGACGGCGGGGAGAAGAGTTTCGGAAGTCAGATAGAAGCCATCGTGCCGTCGGGCAACCGGCTGTATGTGGCCGAACGCCAGTCGCGCATCCATGTATTCCGGTTGCCGGAACTGTCCTACCTCACCTGCATAGGCAACGGGCAATGGAGCGGCCCCGTATTCCAGGCACAGGCCATGACGGTAAAGGACGGGCTGATTTTCGCACGCGACAAGAACGGAATGGTCAGCATTTACAAAGAGGAGGATGCCACCCCGGAAAATTACCAGAAGGTGAACCGCTACCGCCGGGCATCCGGCAACGGCAGTCCGGGCAACAACGGCTTTGCCAGCCATTCCATGCAGCCCGATGCGGAAGGGCATCTGCTGCTCACGGATTATGAAGGGAAGAAAATACGGGTGCTCGATCCGGCACTGGTCAACGATGATATGGCAAACGACGCTTCCATCGATCTGGACGACCTTTCCCTGTCGCCCGGCTTCAAGCCCAAGACACTGGCGTTGTGCGGCGACCGCTGGTATGCTACCGGCGACAATGATGCCATCAACATATACGAACGCCAGTCCGACGAATGGAGCAAGAAAATAAAAACTGTAAAAGGATATGCTTTTTCCCAGCCTGCCCGCATCTATGCGCAAAACGACTCTGTGCTATGGGTTTCGGACACGCACAGTTCCAAACGGACACTGGTGAAAATGCTGGTGCATAAGGGAGAAATACGGGAATAGAGGTTCTATTCCGTTCTTTATCCAGAATGTGAATGACACGAATGGCGCAAATTGGGTCTATATCTCTGATTGGCGTCATTCGTGTCATTTTCATTCACATATATCAACCTTGCCAATCTTTCAATGCGACTGTCAACAGGAGCCGGTCGTTCACTTGCCATATCGATTACGCAATCGGGGAAGCCATTCTTTTTATCTGGCCGCACTCCATCACAATCCCCTTTCAAGGCTCCCCTATCGCCCCCACAATCAGCTGTACCTGAGCCGGCATATAGGTACGGCAGCTCAAGCCACTGCCCATCTTCTCCAGTTGCTCCCTGAGGTGAGGATAATAGTCAATCCAATACTGCAACTTACGGTAAGCCACCTGCGGATTCAAATCCGGGAAATAACACAGGGCCAGTTCAGTGCGGCCATACGTGCGTATCTCAAAATTCTCCATACATTCCATACTTTTTATTTACTTCCATAAAAGTACGAAAAACGGACGAGAAGAAAGAATGTTTTTCCAACAATAATCAACTAGAATCAACTGTTATCAACTACAACCCACCGGAATCAACTTTCCGGAATCCGTACATCGTATCTTTGTAATGTCGGGACGATGAAGGCGAAAGATCTATAATCTTACAGCTGTAAGATATAGGATCTTACACGTGAAAGATAGGGTTCTTTCAGCAGTCGGCAACCAGTGGCTGACGGTTAATGGAAAGTGACTGACGTCTGACTTGCTTCATTCCCCGGCAACAGTGTTTCTTAATTCTCAATTATCAACTTTTAATTTTAACAGATTATGGTAAATTACAGTATCGTTATGCGTAGCAATCCGATGGACGCGGATGCCGCCAAGAAGGCTTACGCCAGTGCACAGTATTCGGAAGTGATGGACATCAACCGCTTTGCCGAGCACATCGCCAGCCACGGCTGTGTGTACAAGCGTGCGGACATCGTGGCTATCCTCACCATGGCGGTGGACTGCATGAGGGAACAGCTTCTGGGAGGACAGAAGATACAGCTGGGCGACTTGGGGGATTTCTCCATCAGCATCAACAGTATAGGTGCGGAAAGCGCTGCCGACTACAATCCTGCCATCCACGTCAGAAAGCTGAATGTGAACTGGAGTGCCGGAACACGTTTCCAGAACTTGCAGGAGGAAGCTGTGTTCAATCTGGTGGCCACGCGCAAAGCGGCCCGACTGGTGGTGAAGGCGCTGAAAGCCGGAAAGACCAGTGTGGATCTTACCGGAGAGGCGAAGGAACCGGAAAACGGAGGACAGGCCTGACGGAACCCCTGTATGACGGAAGCAAGGCACGACGCTAAAGGCACAACGCTAAAGGCACGACACTAAAGGCACGACGCTAAAGGCACGACGCTAAAGGGCTGAATGTGCCCCTGTGACAAGCCGTTTTCATTGGGGTACATTCAGCCCTTGGCTTCCATTACAATTCACTTATTATCAACCTCTAAAACAAAATTCCAATGAGTTCAAGAACAAAGAAAAGCACCTGGACACTGATTCTGAAAGTAATTATCACCGTAGCCACCGCCGTTGCCGGCGCACTCGGCCTGAACGCCTGTATCTGATGATCATGAGAACCATCACCCTGATTATTATCCACTGCTCCGCCACCCCTGAGGGGCGGAGGCTGGATTTTGAGACTTGCCGCCGGGACCACATCCGCCACCGGGGCTTCACGGACATAGGATATCATTTCTATATCACCCGTGACGGAGAGATTCACCGCGGACGACCTCTGGAAAAGGTGGGAGCGCATTGCAAGAACCATAACCGGCATTCTATCGGCATCTGCTATGAGGGAGGACTCTCGGCGGACTGCACACCTGCCGATACGCGTACTCTGATGCAGAAGGGAAGTATGCTGGCACTGCTGCGCGAGCTGCGCCTCCTGTTCCCCAAAGCGTTGATAGTGGGGCATCATGACTTGAATCCCGTGAAGCCGTGCCCTTGTTTTGATGCTGTGAAGGAATACCGCTTTTAAGGGAAGCTTTCTCCAAAGATAGGGTTTCCAATGAGAGCCGTTCGTTTTCAAAGAGGTTTCTTCAAAGATAACGTATCCAAAGATGATTTCTCCAAAGATAGCGTCCCTTTCCTCCGCTTTGATTTCCTGACCCTTCATTCAACTAATCTTTTCATTTAACAATAATAAAAATGAACTATCTGATAAACCAACTCATGACCGTGGACAAAGCCTTCTACCGTCATTATCTGGAAATGCTGCTCACCCTGAACCGCATCCAAGCCCTCACCCCCTGGCAGATGTCCATGCTGCTGTGGAGAGCCAAGATTTTCCATATACAGGTGCTCTACCCCGAACTGCTGCGCATCAGCCTGTGCACGGAGCAGGAAAAGGACGAGATACGCTTTATGAAGGGATGGAAACTGAAAGAGCTGGAGAAAATAATGCCCGCATGGCAGCGACGGCAGTGCGAGGAGATAAAACGGGAACGGTGGAGAGGATTTTAATGGCTAATGAGGAATGACCAGTGATCACTGAGGAATGACCAGTAATCAGTAAAGCCTGCCGGCAACATGATCTGCTTGTAAGCAACTTTTAAAGGGGGTATGTCAAAATAAAATGACTACTCCGAGAAGTTACAGACTGTAACTACAAGACCTAAAAGGCGAGTGTCAAAACTCAGTTTTTGAAAACATGAACTTACAATCTGAAATTTGAGCATCCTAAAAGACTAAAGAAAGGGTCGTATCATTACTCCATACAGAGCTTGATACGATCCTTTCACGTGTTATAATTACTATCTGTAACTTTTCGGGGTTGTCCTTTTTGTTTTGACATCTCCCTTCTCCTATCCCCAAGTTATTCAGGAACAGCAACATTCAACTACTTCATTCCCCCTCATTAAACCCCAGGCCCTGCTGTTCGGGCTTCAGCTTCTCTGTCAGGAAATTGGTATGCTCCCACTTCGGTTCGGGCGGATTATGATCCAAGGTCCTCTCCTCGGTAGGCGTGTAGCGTCCGTTGTAAGTGCTGAAGGCGAAAAAAGCATCTCCCGGTCCGCCCAGATGGTCGAAACGTACCTTGGCCACACGCACCAGCACCTGCCCCAGTTCATCGTTACGGTCTACCACCATTCCATAATCCGTCTTGTTGAAAAAGGCCGCCGAGCCGTTGATATCATACAGCGTGGGCACAGGCCAGCGTTTGCTTCCCGGTTCGCGGCGCAACTTGGTGGGGTGCGCCACCAGGATGAGCAACACCTTGTGCTTCACGGCAAAATTGGAGAACTCGTCGAAGATGCGGCTGATGTACTGCGTTTCCGTCTCCCAGTCGGGAATCTGATGCTCGAAGCGGTTGAAGGGGTCCACCACCAGCACCTTCACTCCTTTCCGACTCACCAGTTGGGCGGCAATGCGAAGCACGCTCTCTACCGAGAAGTCCTCTTTCGGCATAATGGAAAAGACACTCTGTGCCAGGTAACGGATGGCCTGTCCGGCTTCCGGCAACGGCATCCCCTTGTGTTCGAAACGCTTGCCCACCACGCGGCGTATCAGCTTGCGGTAGTGATAGGCCAGCGGGGTATTCTCCGGGCTGAAATAGCCCACCTTCCAATCGTGGCGCAGGAGCAGGCGCATGGCAATTTCGTCCACAAACTCGCTTTTTCCGCTGCCGGGAACGCCTGTGACCGTGAGCACAAAACCACGCTCGAACTTAATCAGCCGGTCCAGATTCTCCAGTCCCGTATCGGCTCCTTCCGGCATTCCGTTGTAATAAATATCCATCAGCGTATCCCATTCGTCCATGGGGCAGAAGACTCCTTCCAACGGGATTTCCGCCGCCTGCTCCACCTGCTGGCGGAGCCTCGGAAGATCGTACTTCAACAGATACTCGTTGGCATCCTTGCAGCCTTCTCCCCAGGCCACCACCTTGCAGCGGTCCATGCCCAGGCGGCGCACCAGTTCGTCGCGCAACTCCACTCCGCGCTTGTCGGTATCCATGGCCAGGATGATTTCCGTCTTGTCATCGAAGTGCGACTCCACGAAGCGGTCCAGCCACTGAAGGTTCGCGCCTCCGGCTCCGTTGGGTACGGACACCACCTCTTCCAGTCCTGCGGCTATCAGGCTGAGGGCATCTATCTCGCCTTCGGTGATGTAGCACTTTTCCTTCCCTTTTATGGCGTCTATGTTCCAAGGAATCAGCTCGGCTCCTTTCACCATCTTGAAATGCTTTGCGGCATCCCGGAATTTCATGTTTTTCATTACTCCGTCCTCCAGGTAAGGGAAGCAGATGCAGGCTTCTTCCTTGCCGGTCTGCGGCAGGAATTCCAAGCGTTCCTCTATCTTCATCCTTGTCAGGACGTCCATCGGAATACCTCGTCTGCCGACCATGTATTCCATCATTTTTCCATTCATAATTTGTTTGTTTTTATTGATTACCGGGCATACGTAATGTACAGGCGGTTGCAGGGGGATGTGAGGCTTGCGTTGCGACGTGTTACGGTGCTGCGGTGCATCCTTCTGCTGTTTCTGCCGTTCCCGGTCTTGTTGTTTCTGTTCTCTTTTCCACATCTCGTCCTCGTTCCACGCTATGGCGAAATCACAATGAAAGCATTTCGCCCATCCCCCTTCACGGGTGATATGCACACTGAACGAAGGATCTTTGGGATTACTTCGCGTTGCGGAACATTCGGGACAAGGCATACGGAAATGGTCCTTTCTGCGCGGCAGGCTTTTCAGCCACCGCACATAATCTGCATGTTCTTCGCGCGTCATATCCAGCTCTGTTTCAGGTTATCCCAGGTGGCACGTCCGTTGGGGCGCGGGGGTGCATCGGCAGGAAGAGGAACTCCGCAATACGAACGTTCGCCGGTCAGCGGATTGTACGTTTCGTAGGGCGAGAGCGAAGTCGATTCATTCTGCATCCGGCTCCTTTCTTTCAGCTTTTCTTCCAGAAAAAGACGGGTGGGCCTTTCTCGGCGGATGTAGTTGGCGAAATAAGCTTCGGCTTCGGACACGGAAGTGATTCCTCCTGTGTTTCCTTGTGCCACGACATGTTTCTTGAACAGATCACGAATAAAAGAAAGATTGTTCAAAAAGAGTTCTTTCAAACCTGACATCATCCCCACAGCCTCCAGCCAACTCTGAGTAATGAAAGCTTCATTGATGCATTGTTCCCATCGGGGCATCGTTTCGGACAATTCGGAAAATCGGGGAAGTTTATCAACAGCAGCAACAGCAATTATTTCTTTTTCTTTGTTATTGTTGTTTTTCTTCTCTCCTCTATTCTTTTCTTCTCTTATAAAGCTTTGCTTAAAGCTTGCTTGCAAGTTCTTTCCATAGCACTCATTATCAACACTTTGAATCACATTTTTGACTGAATTTTCATTTGTATTTTTTGCAGTCGTATTTTTCATACTTTCCGCACTACTTTTCACGTTGCTTTCCGTGCTGTTTTCCTTGTAGATTTCCTTATTATAATCCGAATGGATTGGCTTGCTGCTCTCCATGCAGACAGTCTTGTTACTATCTACATTGCTGCTTTCCATATAAATTCTCTCCTTACTATCCATCCTAGGTGCACCACTGCTTTTCAGGTAGACTTCCTTGTTATTATCCATGCAAGGTACACCACCACTTTCCATGTAGGCTTCCCCGTTATTATCCACGCAGAACGCACCACTGCTTTTCAGGTAGGCTTCCCCGTTATTATCCACGCAGGGTGCATCATTACTTTTCATGTAGACTTCCCCGTTATCATACACGCAGGGCGCATCATTACTTTTCGTGTAGATTTCCTCGTTACGATCCATGCAAGACGTATCACCGTTTTTCCCTTCGTTGATTCTGCCCCTTCCTATTGTAGACGCAGTTGCTTTTGCAGATGCTTTCACCGTACTTTTCTTACTGCTTCTCCCTCCCTTACTGCCGGCAGCGGCACGTTGCTCGGAAAGTTTGCTCTGATATCCCATCACCTCGTCCAGATACAGACATCGGAAATACCCGTCCTCTGTAATGAGAAACAAATCGAAGTCCTTAATAAGATGTTGCAGATTTTCCACGGTAGCTCCCCACTGATCGGCCAGCAAATCCAGTTCGTTAAAATCATGTTTGTATTCCTGCTGTTTTCGCAGAAACAATATCGTTTCAAGATACAACCCCAGCCCCATGCATTTCATGTCGGCATTCAGCTTCATCATTTTGTAATCCGACATCAAGCTGCAATTCAGCCGGATAAACTGCTCTGTATAATCCATTTCTTTTGTGTGTTAGTATAAATATAACGCAAAGGAACGCAAAATATAAATAGGGCGTTGCTCACAAAAACAAGCAATTGTTAATAAACATTTCCTATCTTTGCCGAGACATTTTGTAAGTAGCTATGATTATGCTATTTACAAATTATTATTTAATAATTTAATTTTTAGTAACATGAAAAAAATTTGAGATCATCAGCACTTGCATCAGTAATGCCGTGCGAAGAAGCGATTTAAACCCCAACAACTTGAACGACAAAGGTGCGATAGGCCGGTCCACCGCCACCAAAATTCGAGACGGAAAGATTGTGACTCCAAATTCTTACTTCAAACTGATGAAATGGATGGAAAAGGAGAAACCGGAGGTTTACAAAGAAGCCATGGAGCACATCCTGAAAGAACTGGGCAAGCTCAAAATGGAAGAGTAACCTCCCGGCTTCCCGGAAACGGGAATTTTCCCCGGTAAACGTGGGAAAACGGGAAACCGCCATAGAGCGCCTCTGTATGGAGACTGCCTCTATGGCGGTTTTTGCACCCGGAATAGCTGTTTTATTATCTTTTTTGTCTGTCGGAATACCAGATGTTTCTCGACTACTTTCTCTTATAACATCTATTTTGTAAGATACTGTTTCAGTTTTGCCTTCTTTCGATACAGTTATAATAATAGTATTTTTCCCATCTTTTAGGTTTTCATTTCCTTCTACCGTAATTTTAGCATTTTCATTTAAACATGACGTATCAACATCAATTTTTGAAGCTCCGTTATATATTTTTGCAGTATAACTAAATACGTTTTCAGAAAACGATGGTGATAAATCAACTTCATCTTTATTTCCATTTTGGTCAACTGCATTTAATTTTATAGAAGAAAGTCTTAGAGTCTCATCTTGAATTTTTCTAGTTACTTTTATTAAATAAGTTCTTACAGTACCATTTTCTGCAGACACGTCAACTCTTAAATTATTTTCTCCAGTCTGAAGCTTTATATTACCTGTGCCTGTAATGTTTGCTCTTTCATCATCAGCAATTGCCTTTATAGTTACATTATCTTCTTCCGTATCTGAATCTAATGTATATTCTTGAATTTGTTTATCAAATTCAGGTAATAATCTATATCCTTCTACTTCCAATAATGAAAGATAGTTATTACTTGATTTATTAGCATTTTCACTTTCTGCCTTTTGTTGATTTGTAAGTTGTTCGTTTGCAAGTGTATCTGACATTTCATCTGTTAAATCTGCCATTCCAGCATATGATTTATTCATTGCTATCACTATCACCAATAGGACCATCAATGATATAACTACCTTTATTTTACTTTTCTTCATATTTTTTCCTCTCCTCAAGGTATAAAGTAGGCTGGAAATAATTTAATTATATTCAGCCTTTTTTATACTTTATAAATTTATCTTAAATATTTGCTTGGTATAAATGCTTGTCTTCCATCTGAAATTATTATTCTATACCAATCATAACCATTTATATTTTTATAAGTAGAATTATCTATTACAGTTACTTCTGCATTTTCAGCTAATGCTGTAAGCTTTGCGACATCTGTACTTGGTCCAATTCTCACATTGCATCCATATCCGTCATTAGTCTTTACATTAGCTTTATAGTCACAAGTTTTAACATCATCTATTTGCTTTAAATATTTCCCAGACATATAGCCTATAGTTCCATCTGGTGTAACTACTTTCTGCCAATCTGAATTTATACCTCTTTCGATTGATAAGAAAACTGTTCCTTTGTCTGTAATTGTTTTAATTATATTTGAAGAAGTACTTGGTCCAGATCTTAATAATACGTTTGTTCCTGTTGTTGCAACATTTATAGGATATGTTTCTGAGCTATTAGATGGTAGTGGCGTTATTGTTTTATCCATCTCTTCGTACACTGGAATTATGAAAGTAAATTCCGAATCTAATTTACCTGTATTCTTATACATGCTTTGCAATGTTTTTGCTTCACTATAAGCTCCCATTAAGTTTTGCATATATTGATGAGTATATAATGAAGTTCCGTTTGTAGAGTCTATATCAAATCTATTTTGATATAATGTGTTTTGATAGTTTTCAAGCCAGTTGTCCTTACAGAACCCAATTCCGCCTTCTAGGGCTTTTTGCATTGTATCCCAACCTTCTTTTTTTGCTCTAGCTAAGGCATTTGCATAAATTTGCTCCCATCCAGTTCCATTTGCACTAATGTTAAATGGATTATAATACGTTTTTCCATCTCCACCATCCATGCCTCTTCCAATTTGCGTTCCATTATTTCCTTGTTCTTGAATTAGTCTTGCAATTATGTAATATGGGTTAACATTTGTGTTTCTACATGCTTTTTCTATATCGTCTGCATATTTTTCTAAATATGTACCTTTAACTTTAGCCTTTATTCCTTCTAGTGTGCAAGCTTCATCTAAATATTCATTTACATCTTGGAATTGAAATATATTTACTTCATCAAAAAAGTTTCTTGGGTCCATGTAATATGCTATAGCCTTTTCGGAAGCACAATACCAGCCACTATCATATAGTAGAGTTCCACAAGTTGAACATATCCATTCTCCGCTATTTGATGTTTCAACTAAGTTTCTTCCATGAACTTCTGCTTCTCCTGCAACTGCACTGTCAAATTTTAATCCTGTATATAGGAATTTTACATTCCAATTTGGATGAGAGGCTAATAATTTTTCGAGTGTTGCTTTATATCCGGGATATTTATTATCATCTATGTCTACAACAATTTTTGAATCAGTTATTGTAAATTTTTGTGCAACTCTTCCTGAATAATTTTGAATTGTTAAATTAGCACCTTCTTTAACTTCTTCATTCTCAACAGTCATATATAATTCACTATTTTTAGAAATTATGTAATATTCTCCGTTTCCGGCTTCTTTTATAATCCATTTTTGTGCATCAGAGCCATTGTTGGCATATTGAGTAATCTTAGTTCCAATTATTGTAGTTCCATTGGCAAGTTCTATTGATGTATTTGCATGTGTTGCAGTTATTGTGTAATATCCATCACCAACATATTTTATATTAAATTTTTGATTTGCAGTTTTGCCATTTTTCCAAAGTTCAATCTTTTCACCATTATCTTTAGAGCTATGAGGAATATCTATTACAAGCCTTGTATTTGCTACCGAAGCAATAGTATAAGTTCCATCTTCTAATGTTTTTGTACCTTTCATTGCAGTTGGAACAGTAAGCTTAAACTTTTGGCTTGAAGAATTATTTAATTTTGACGTTACTATCCTTCCGTTATCAACTGTTAAATACAAGCCATTACATTTTGAAATTATGTAATAATATCCGTTTCCAGCGTCTCTAATTACCCACTGTTGGTTATTTCCACCATGGTACTCCCATTGGTCAACAGTTGCACCATTTTGTTTTGAGCTTCCTGCAACATCAATATATTTTCCAGAATGCATTGCAGATATTGTATAATAACCGTCATTTCTATATTTTATATTAAATTTTTGGTTGGCTGTAGATGAGTTTTCCCATACCCCAATATTTGTGCCATCTTGAGTAGAGCTTCCACCTATATCAACAACCTTTGATGTATCTTCAGCAGTTTGTATTTGATAAGTTCCATCATTTATTGTTTTAGTTCCTGTGGGTGTTTCTTCTCCCTCTTTTACAAATTTAAATTTTTGATTATTGCATCCATTACTAGTCCATACCTGCACTAATGAGCCATCATGAGCGTCAGAATGAGGTATATCTAAATATAATCCATTGCTCTTAGAAATTATGTTAAAATAGCCATTTCCAGCATCTTTTATAATCCACTTTTGGTTATTTCCACCATGATATTCATATTGTAGAACTTGGGTTCCAGGCTCTTTTGAGCTATGTGCAACATCAATAAATTTTCCAGAATGTACAGGTGATATTGTATAACATCCATTTCCAATATACTTAATGGTAAATTTTTGGTTATTTGTTCCTCCACTTGTCCATAACTCCACCTTAGCATCGTTTGTTTTTAAACTGCTGTAAATATCAAACACAAATTTCTCGTTTAGAGCAGATTTTATAGTATATACTCCATCTTCAAGAGTTTGATTTGCATCAGTCGCAAAAGTAGTATTGCTGATGTTAAGAGTTTCAAAAAACACGCTAAGCAATACTACTATTTTTATAATATTTAAAATTTTTCTCTTCATAGTTTTATCTTCTCCTGTTCTTAAACTTTTTGTCACAAAAACAAATTTTTTATCTAATTTTGTCTCTTTTATTTTAACATAAATTTAAGAATTAGAGAATAGTTTTTTATATTTTTTTATAACTTTTTTCTGATAAAATCCTTTTCTTGGTAATTGAATTTTTATTTTCTCAAATTTTCAATTTGTTCATATCTTAACAAATTTAATTCATAATTTTCCCTGTGTTGTCTTGTTATTGTATCTAATATAATTGCACATTGGAAGGCAACAGCAGACAATCCCATAAAGCCTGTTGCAAGTATTGCAGAAGGCACCTTAGTAATAAAGTGTGTGTTAAAGAATTCAACAAGTACTGGTACTCCAACAGCAAGTCCCAATATAAAGAATATTAAGGCAATAGCTCCAAAAAATTTAAATGGTTTATAATCCTTAAACATTCTTGCAATTGTTTTTACAACTTTTATACCGTCACTTATAGTGTTTAATTTTGAAGAGCTTCCCTCCGGTCTGTCTCTATAGATTATAGGAATTTCTTTTATAATATATTTTTTATCCAAGGCATATAAAGACATCTCTGTTTCTATCTCAAATTTAGGACTAAGAACAGGCATGTTTTTCACAAATCTCTTGTTAAATACTCTATATCCTGTCATAATGTCTTTTAAATCTGTCTTAAATAACACATTTATAGATTTTTTTACTAGATTATTACCTAATTCGTGGAATGGTCTCTTGTTTTCCTTTTGATATGTTCCATTTGAAAGTCTATCTCCTATTGCCATATCAGCCTCACCATTTTTTACGGGTTCAATCAATTTGTGGACAAATTCAGCAGGATATGTGTCATCTCCATCAACCATTACATATATATCTGCTTCGATATCTCTAAATTGGCTTCTTACTACATTTCCTTTTCCTTGTTTGTATTCATCTACAACTATTGCACCATTTTTTACAGCAATTTCTCTTGTTCTGTCTTTAGAATTGTTGTTGTAAACATATATATCGGCTTCTGGTAATTCTTTTTTAAAATCTTTTATTACTTTTTCGATTGTTAGTTCTTCATTATAACAAGGTATTAGTACTGCTATTTTTTCCATCTTCATTATTTCCTTCCTTTATAAAATTCATTCCAAGATATACTGGTAATGCTAAGAATATTGGGTATGCATATCTGTATTCACAGTAAGCAGGTGAAGCAATAAGCGTTAGCCATAATATAAATGTTGGTAGATAAACTAGCAAATATTTATATTTTTTCTTATAAATGGTATAGCTTAGTGCAATTACAGTAAGTAAAACTCCTGCTCCAATGCTAAATACAAATCCAAATACTGGTATTCCTCTTGCATCTATCAATCCATCTATCTGTTCAACCCATTTTCCATCTATTAATGGTGTTTGTTTAATTCCCATGTTATGGTCCATAGTAACTCTACTAACCACCGAATTTCTTACCTCTGGATAATAATATCCATACGAATTTGATGTAAATGCTTCTATATAATCCTTAGGATATTTTACGAATAATTTTAACCAAATCGATATAAATTCAGATTTATTTTCTGAAAAATATTCGTTATTAAAATTAAACTTTACAGGATCTGATAATATAGGATTGTAGTCTTCCCATACATTTTCTACCGTAAAATATTTATTTAATTTTTCGATTGTTTCTTCGTCAATATCTTCATAATTGTCTTTTACAGTTCTTGCTATTTGTTGTATTGGAACAGATAACATTTCTCCTACTGCTCCTTTTTCAACCTTAAGTATTTTAAATACCACAACATTGTAAGCCTCATAAATAACAAGTATAGACATGAACATAATTAATAATTTTTTCCAACGTTTTCTTAGTACTATAAATATAAATGGTAAACTTAGTACAACAACATATAAACCATTATGTCTTAAAATCATTGTGAATATTGAAATTAGCACATATCCTACCATGTTTCTTTTCTTAACTAAAAATTCATCTGTATTAAATATAAGCTCTATGTTTTGTATTATAAACAAAGGCATTATTCCAGAGAATAATATGTCTTTCCACATTGTTATACTGTACATTCCATTTACTGGATAGAACATGTAAAACAATAAAGTTATTAGCTGAACAAATGCTGGAACTTTTTTCTTTCTTAAATATTTCAATACAAATGCTGCAAAAGTTGCCATTGTTAGCATAGAGAATATGCTATATAAAGCAATTCCTGTATTTATGTTTCCAGATAATTTCAATCCTAAATTTACGAATATTCCTATTATTGCCGTGTGTGTAATAGGATGATGGTCTTTTAGTGGCAATATTCCTATTGTTTGTTCTATTTGAGAATACGAATCCGATGTTACAATTCCAGGATAATATCTTAAAAAGAATGGCAAATATGATAAAAATATAAGTAAAATTGTGATTATAACAAGAAATACTTCATTCTTAAGTAACTTTATATTTGATAAATCTTTTCCGAATATTGTTATATTTTCAGTTTTCAACTTATTGTTTTCAAATATATCATAACCCCATAAAACTATTATGTTGAACATTGTGAAATACCCGATAAAGTTTACTATAAGCCATTTATTTAAAATGTGATTAAGAGTAAAATCTGTATTTATACTCTTTCCTATTATTTCTATTATCGTGTATATAAATGCTACAATTCCCGCTGTTATCATTTTTCTTTTTGTATTCTTTGTTGATTCTAGTGTTTTCTTTATTACAAAATAGCAACTTGCAAATATAAATACAAATATTATGTTATTGCCACTTATTAGAAAGTTATGCCATATACATATAGTAAGAATGCATGCAAGTATAAAAGATATAATATTGTTTTTGTACTTTTTCATCTTCTCCTAGAGTTTTTTAAGCTCTTTCTCCTTGTGTAATATTTAGGTTTTAAGGGTTACCCATACCCCTATATAATTTCTAAAATTTTTGAATATATTTTATATGTTGATTTATTTACAGTTCTCATATATTTATTTTTACCAATATTTACAGTTTTTAAAATTACATTCTCTTTCCAGTTTGGAAAATTCGAGTTTAGTCTTTTCCAGCTCTCTGTTAGTAGTTTTTCTCTAATTGTCTTATCCTTTATTTTGCACATTCTTTTCAAAGAACTGCATAGTAAATATCTTGCATAATTATATTCTAGTTCATCTCTATACTCTTCATAAATATTGTTCTTTTTATAAAATTCGGTAACATTGTCCAATACGGTAAATATCTCTGCCGTTCTTTCATTTTGAACATTTGCAATAGAGCCTTCTCTTTGTACATAATGAATGAATGGCTTATCAACATAGGCAAATTTATTTATAAATGGTATAAGCTTATAAGTAAATTCTACATCTTCATATCTTAATCCTTTTGGAAACTCTAAGTTATTATCTGTGATTAATTGTCTTTTAATCAGTTTATTCCAGGCAACCACTCTAACAAAGCTAAGCATCTCTTTTTTATTTTTGTATGGATACTGCTTGTCCACCCTAATTTTATTAGGGAATTCCCATATAAAATCACATTCAACATAATCTGCATTTTCTTCTATTTTTTGTTTTAAAAACCATTGAAGAGCAGCCCCTTTTGTTCTTTTTTTAGGGTCATCTTCTTTTCTCTCTAAAACAATTGCTCCAGCTTCTTTTGCAATCTTAACCGTATTATCCGTACAATTATCTGCAATTACATAAATATCTATTAAATTGGCAGGATAATCTTGTTTTTTCAAGCTTTCTATTAGGTTTCCTATAACATTTTCTTCATTATGAGCTGGCAAAATCGCCATAAACTTATGGTCCTTTTCCTCAACCAATGGTTTATCTTTTAATTTTACAAGTGAACATAAACTTACTATCAATTGATATACCCAATATATAGTTAAAATCCAAACCATTGCTTGTTGTATTATATATAAATACTTCATTTTATCAATCCTTCAATTATTATAATGTTGGGGAATTTTCGTTCCCCACATCTATATTATACTACTTATTCATATATTTGCAACTATTGTCGAATTTTGATATTTATTGCTACTTTTACGTGTTGCATTTATTATTCTTCTACGTGTTCTTCTTTGTTTTCTTTATTCTCTTCTAAGTCTTTCATTGTTAAGTTAATTCTGTCTTGATTATCTATTTCATAAACTTTTACTTTAATTTCATCGCCTACTGCTAAAACATCTTCAACTTTTTCAACTCTCTTGTTTGATATTTTAGAAATATGAAGCAATCCTTCTCTTCCTCCACCAATATCAACAAAAGCTCCAAAGTTCATTATTCTTGTAACTTTTCCGTCATAAACTTTTCCAACTTCGATATCTTTTGCAATATCTTCAATCATCTTTAAAGCTTTCTTTCCGTTTTCTGCATCATCAGTATAAATGCAAACTCTTCCATCTTCTTCGATGTCAATTTTAACACCTGTTGCATCTATAATTTTGTTTATCATTTTTCCACCAGGTCCGATTACATCTTTAATCTTGTCTACATTGATTGTTGTTGTAATTATTCTTGGTGCATATTTAGATAATTCAGCTCTTGGCTCTGCTATTTGTGGTTTCATTATTTCGTCTAATATATAATCACGAGCAACTTTTGTTCTTTCGAAAGCTTCTTTGATTATATCATATGTTAGTCCATCGTTTTTAATGTCAACTTGGATAGCTGTTATACCATCTTTTGTTCCACCAACCTTGAAGTCCATGTCTCCAAAGAAATCTTCGATTCCTTGAATATCTGTAAGCATTACATATTCATCTGGATTTTCTTTTGATGTAACAAGTCCTGTTGATATTCCTGCTACTGGTTTCTTTATTGGAACACCTGCGTCCATAAGTGCTAAAGTGCTTCCACAAATACTTGCTTGTGATGTTGAACCATTTGAAGATAATACTTCTGATACAACTCTTATTGTATAAGGAAATTCGTCTTCTGATGGAATTACTGGAACTAGAGCTTTTTCAGCTAATGCACCGTGTCCAATTTCTCTTCTTCCTGGTCCACGTGATGGTCTTGCTTCGCCAACTGAGTAAGATGGGAAGTTGTATTGATGCATGTATCTCTTAGATTCTTCTTCGTCTAATCCATCTAATTCTTGTTCTTCAGATTTTGTTCCAAGTGTTACTACTGATAATACTTGTGTTTGACCTCTTGTAAATATTGCGCTTCCGTGTACTCTTGGTAATACTCCAACTTCACAAGATAGTGGTCTTATTTCATCTATTCTTCTTCCATCTGGACGTTTGTGCTCTTTGAAAATCATCTCTCTTACACATTCTTTTTCTAGGTCGTGTATGCTGTTTGCAATTTCTGTGCTCTTTGCTTCTGTCTCTTCTTCTCCATATTTTTCAACAAAATATGCTTGGATATCTTCTGCTAATTTATCCATGTTAGCATCTCTAACTTCTTTATCCACAGCTTGTACATCTTGATACATTCTCTCTTTGAAGTTTTCTTTAATTTCAGCATATACATCTTTGTCTGTTGCAAAAGAAACATATTCAAATTTTGGCTTTCCAACTTCTTCTTTTATTCCTTCTATGAATTTGCAAAGCTTTTTAATTTCTTCATGTCCTGCTTTTATACAATCTAGCATTGTGTCATTTGGTATTTCATCTGCTCCTGCTTCAATCATTGTAACCTTTTCCATAGTTCCAGCAACAGTTAATTTTAATCTGCTATGCTCTCTTTGAGCAACTGTTGGATTTATAACAATTTGTCCGTCAACATATCCAACATTTACAGCCGCTGTTGGTCCACCAAATGGTATATCAGAAATTGATAGTGCAACTGATGCACCAATCATAGCGCAAACTTCTGGGCTATTATCTTGTTCAACAGATAAAACTGTTGCAACAACACATACATCATTTCTAAAATCCTTTGGAAACAAAGGTCTGATAGGTCTATCTATAGCTCTTGATGTTAAAATAGCCTTGTCTGCTGGCTTTCCTTCTCTTTTTTGGAAGCTTCCTGGAATTTTTCCAACTGCATATAGTTTTTC
>ENA-OOXF01000138-OOXF01000138.1-human-gut-metagenome-genome-assembly--contig:-NODE-138-length-54280-cov-6.184786_pt1 | contig 54280 bp, 38 predicted proteins | sample MGYA00241586_ERZ501341 | MGnify/ENA primary metagenome ERZ501341 (study PRJEB25962, sample SAMEA2042985) | human gut metagenome | biome: human gut; feature: human-associated habitat; material: faeces... | reverse complement strand
ATGCAGATTATTTTCGCTTCTGTATCATATAGGCGCGTAGTTGCGGATTTGAGGTAAAATTAAAATGAAGGAAGGAAAACATGTTTTTTTATTACCGGAAGAAATGAAAAAATTGGAAGAAGTGTCTTTGACAGGAAGAAATAGTTGTCTGGAACATACTCTTGATGCATTTTTATTTTGCTGCTATACGGGATTGCGGTATTCTGATTTTGTGAATTTGAATGAGAAAAATATCGTAAAAATGGATGGAAAATTATGGCTAATCTTTGACTCTGTCAAAACAGGTACAGAAGTGAAATTGCCTTTAAACTTGCTGTTTGAAGGCAAGGCTTTAACTTTATTACAAAAATACCAGGGAAAATGGAGCTCATTTTTTTCAATTAAAAATAACTCAAGTGTAAATAAAGAGCTGATACGAATTGGCAAATTGGCAAAAATAAGCAAACACTTTTCATTCCATTCTGCAAGGCATACTAATGCTACTTTATTGATATATAAAGGTGCTAATATAACAACCGTGCAAAAATTATTAGGGCATAAAAACCTTGCTACAACACAAATTTATGGAGAAGTTATGGGAAGTACAATTATACGAGACTTGAAAAAATGTCAAAAAAGATAATTAACTCTATTGTCTATACATTATCTCTTATAAAGATGAAGAAGAATCATTTTCAAAAGTGAATATAGCCTTATCTTCTTAATAAAGTTTATCGTTTTGTGAACATGATAATTTTTTGTTGTGATTGCAATACGATAAACTAAAAGAAATAAAATGTGACAATATTTCCATCTCAGCCTAACCGGGTAGAAAATAGGTATCAAGGTTATTGAATTTCTGCAAAATTCATATATGTGTATCATATAATATGCGCATATAAAATTCTATATCAGAAAATGATAATAATAGTTTGCTAATTTACTTCATGTCCTACTATCTTCTTTTGTAATCTAAAGTGCAAACAATCTTTGGAAGTTTTGAAATATTTAAAAAGTTGAGAAATATCAATCTTAGTACTTCAGGTATTTTATGAACAGAGTAACAACGAACAGGAATGCTGCAAGTCAATTCTTTTTTCAGTAGAAGAAAGGTAGAAAATTATTATTATCATACTCTTTAAACGGCTTAAATCAAGGAAAACGAATAAGAGATTCAGTAATACATATACTGGTTATCAACTATTTACATAAATAATTAGTTCCGCAAAGACTTTGGTGGTTTCCTTTATCGGAATGAAGAGTCAAGAACTACCAATGAAATCGATAATGAAAGTCGTTTTAAGTTCAGATTCAGAACAACTTGACGAAGTCGTGGTAACGGCTATGGGTATCAAGCGTGATCGTAAAGCACTTGGATATGCAGCTCAAGATCTAAAATCAGACCAATTAAATAAAAGTGGTACAACTTCATTAGCTAGTGCAATTCAAGGTAAGTTAACAGGCGTGGACATTCGTCAGTCGTCTGGGGCTCCAGGAGCTTCTTCACAAATTATTATTCGTGGTGCACGTTCTTTTGATGGAAATAATCAGCCATTATATGTAGTGGATGGTATGCCTATTAATACAACTGCCGACTTTGACACTGGTAATTCTGTTTCAGGTGCCAACTATGCTGACCGTAGTATTGATATTAATCCAGAAGATATTGAAACAATTAATATCTTAAAAGGACAGGCTGCTTCTGCACTCTATGGTATTCGTGCTTCTAACGGCGTAATTATTATTACCACTAAACGTGGCCCCAAAGGTAACATGAATCGTCCATCAGTGACAATTTCCACCAACCTAAGTGCACAACGGGTATCGCGTAAATTTGAGCATCAGACAGAATATGCACAAGGTAATGGAGTCAATGCTTATGATCCAGGATCATCCATGACTTGGGGACCCAAAATTAGTAATTTGGCTAATGATGCTACTTATGGTGGCAATACAGACAACAAATATACTCAAAGTGAAGGGATACACAATGGGCAATATTATAATCCTAAACGCGCACAAGCTGGATTAAGTGGTTGGACTACTCCTGAAATTTATGACAATGTGAACGATTTTCTAGGTACAGGCTTTACAGAAAACGCTAATATAAACTTGTCACAGACAATAAATAATCTTAGTTATTCATTTGGCGTAAACAATTCACATCAAAATGGTATTATTCCTTCTACCGGCATGGACCGTTGGGGAGCCCGTGGGTTAGTAGACTGGAAAATTAACAAAGAATGGAATACTGGATTCTCTGCAAACTATTCTTCCAGTAAAATCACTTCTGCTCCGGGAGCAAACTCAGGAATCATGAACGTAGTGTATTCCGCACCTGCGGAGTATGATTTGAAAGGTATTCCTACTCATGTGCCCAATGATCCAACTAATCAAATCTTGTTTCGTTCTACTTCATTCAACAATCCGTATTGGTGGGCAGACAATGATGAATATAGACAACATACGAACCGCGTGTTTGGTAATGCTTATGTAGAGTTCCAACCAGATTTGGGCTGGGGTGACGAATTTTCATTGAAGTTCCGTGAACAAGCAGGTTTGGATATTTGGACTTCTGATTATTGTGATATTGCTGAAGTAGGTTCTGCTGCCAATAAAAAAGGACAGATAGACAATTATGGTTCACAACATAACGTATTCAACAACTTGTTCACCATCAACTTCGATGGCAAGTTCGGCGATGAACAAGAATGGGGACTGAATGTTGTTCTTGGTAACGAATTTAATGATGAGAATATACGTAGGTGGTCATATACAGGTACTAACTTTAACTTTTATGGACTCCCTACTATTGGTAATGCCACTTCTTATTCAGGTAGTGAATATTCCCGTAAAGAACGCACTGTAGGTTTTTTTGGAAGTGCATCATTGTCATGGAGAGATCAGCTGTATTTAACTGTAACTGGACGTAATGATTATGTTTCTACTATGCCTCGTGGTAGTCGTAGCTTTTTCTATCCTTCAGTATCATTAGGATGGGAGTTCACTAAGCTTCCGGGGCTAGAAGGTAATAATATATTAACCTATGGTAAATTGCGTGCATCTTTCGCACAAGTAGGACAGGCAGGAACTTACTATGAAAACTATTATTATACTCCAAGCTATGGAGGTGGCTTCTATTCCTATATTCCAGTCACTTATCCGTTGCCGAGTGGGATTTCAAGCTATGTTCCTTATTATTCTGTATATGATAAAGGACTTAAACCGCAAAATACTACAAACTACGAAATTGGTACTGATTTGTATTTCTTTAATAGCCGCTTGAAAGTAGAATATACATATAGCTTGCAGAATGTAAAAGATCAAATATTCTCTGTGCCAACTGATGGAGCAACTGGATATCAATATATGTTGACCAATGCTGGCAAGATGCGTACTACTTCTCATGAATTTTCTATAAATGCAGCCATTTTGGAAACTAAAGATTATGATTTGAATTTGGGTATTAATTTCACCAAGATCAATAATGAGGTTATCGAGTTGGCTCCCGGTGTAGAATCTATCATGTTAGGCGGTTTTGTGGAGCCTCAAGTTCGTGCACAAGCCGGATGTACTTATCCTAATATTTACGGTAATGCATTCAAACGTGATGATGCTGGCAATATGTTGTTGTTAAACGGTTTGCCTCAGGCAACTGGTGACAGTCATGATTTAGGCAATTGTTCACCGGACTTTACAACCGGTATGACTTTAGGGGGACGTTATAAGCGTCTTTCGTTATCTACCACCTGGAGTTGGCAAAATGGAGGTAAAATGTATCATGGAACCAATATGACCATGAATTATTTTGGTGCCACAAAAGAGTCTTTGCCTTACCATGAAGGAAAGATGGTTGTTGAAGGTATTGACGAAACTACCGGTCAGAAAAATACTATTGAAGTGAATAAACAAGATTATTACATGGCATATTATAATGTAACAGAGTCGGGTATCTATGACACCAGCTTTATCAAACTACGTGATTTGACTCTGACCTATCAGTTGCCAAAGATTGGCATATTTGATATTTCTGTTTATGGATTTGCACGCAACATATTGATATGGGCTAATTTACCGAACTTTGATCCAGAGTCTTCTCAGGGTAACAACAACATGAGTGGTTACTTTGAGCGCTTCTCCGTTCCTAATACATCTAGCTTTGGTGGTGGACTTACGATTAAATTCTAAAATAATAAAGCAAATAAGATTTTAAATATGAAAAAGTATATATTAATGGCAATGTCAATTGCCCTTTTGGGATTTACAGCATGTTCAGAGGATACACTTGACGATATCAATAAAGATAATCAACACCCTTCACCAGATGTGGTTCCAGCTTATCTTCAGTTAAGTGAAGCGATTATGTCAACAGGCTTCAGTACTGTTTCAGGTGATTTGGCCTTCTATCTTTCCTCACTTAACGAACAGGAAATAGGTGTAGGTAATAACCAATTAATGAAAGCAGAACTACGTAATTCAAGCGAATGGGCGGCTTCCACCACTTTCAACAATGTATGGAATTCTACTTATGGTAATCTGATGAATATTCGCCAAATGCAGAATAAAGTAAAGAATGAAATACCAGGAAATGTAGGACAATACGATATACTGGGTATTGCTCAGGTCTTGGAGGCTCTAAATTTTGGAATATTGACAGATATGCATGGAGATATTCCTTACAGTGAGGCTGTACAAGGGCAGGCAAATTTACAACCAAAACTAGATAAACAAAAGGATGTGTATGAGGGTATTCTCGCTACTTTAGATGATGCTATTATTAATTTAGAAAAAGGAGCAGACTTGGGTTCGGCCAAAGATCAAGATCTCTTATTAGGTGGAAAGGTCAAAAAGTGGGAAGCTTTTGCATATGCATTGAAAGCTCGTTATATCTTGCACAAGTCCGTTGTGGAGAATAATGTTTGGTCTCAAGTTGAGGCAGCTGCTACAAAAGCTATAGAATTAGGTTTTGAGGGGGTCGCAATTACAGAATTCAATGGAGTGACTTGTGATAATCCATGGAGTGCTTATATTTGGAGTCGTAGTTATGTTGCTTCGTCCAAAACAGTAACAGACTTGATGAAAGCTACCAATGATCCTCGTTTGGATTATTATACTTATGGTACTGGAAAATCGTATGCACCAGGAGATGAAAATGCCGCAAAAGTAGCTGATGGTTCCTTGGCTTTTCCACAATGGTACGATGACGGTTCACAACCACTTCATCTTTTCAGTAAAGCTGAATTGTATTTTATTTTAGCTGAAGCTCAACTGCGCCAAAACAAAGACGCTACCGATGCTTTTCAAACGGCTGTAAAAGCAGCTGTCAGTGAAATTATGACTTTGTTTAAAGATGATACGGATGTCACAGCTTTTGTTGCAACATTAGGAACACCGACTCTTCAGATTTTATTTGAACAAAAATATTTAGCTCAAAGTTATGACGAACAAATAGAAGCATATAATGATATCCGTCGTTGTAAGGCTATGGGTGAAAGTTATATTACATTAACTAATCCATTCAATACTCAGAGTGGTATTAATCGTTATCCCGAACGTTTACCATATGGCAATAGTAGTGTGTTAAGCAATCCGCATATAAAAGCGGCTTATGGTGATGGAACTTATATCTATACAGAAAAAACCTGGATTAATGGTGGCAAATAAGTGCCTTAATTCTTAGTCTATTTTCAAAAAGAAGATGATATATTTTGAAGTGAATCCTAAAAATTTAACGAAAAAATGTTCAGCTATCTTGAAAGAGTTCGGTATTCCACCGGACTCTTTCCTTTTAACCGTGATTTGATTCTTTTATAGTAAACAATATATTCATCTTTTGTAGAAACTTCGGCAGATTCGAACTTTTCGGTATATAAGGATTCTGATCTCATATTACTAAAAAGATTTTCAGCCATAATATTGTCAAAGCAATTCCCTTTGCGTGGCCTACTGTATGATGCTTGCTCAGCCAGACACTTTCGGTATCTATTATGTTGATATCATCACCCTTGACAGATATAATCAATTTATCAAGGGCGTTTTTAGTAATACATTTTACGCACTCAAACGAGAAATTTCCACTTGAAGTTTTTTAAGTTCTGTTTACGTTTTTTCTTCGATCTGCTCGTATTTTTGTGCCTCTCACATTTTATCTTATTGGAGAGTGCAATACCCTCGTTATGGTCTAAACATACAAATTCTCCAATACTGTGCGACTTATACGATAAACTATCAATATATAGGACAAAGGTATTGTTTAACTTTTAGAATTCTAGAATTGATTCCAGTTTGGAACAGTTTATTTTTTACATATAATTTATCAGAATTTTATATTTGATAGTAAAATATTTTCTTGTTTCAAAAGACAGTAACGATTCTTGTTTTGTTTTAGTAAACAAAACTTATACTAATATATTTATATATCGTCAAATAATTATCAAGGGGATATATTTTGTCCGCAATATTTCTATTTAAAATGATATTTCACTTTTTATGAATGTCCTGAAATGTGTTTTATACATTATATCCTTTATCTATAGAAATATAATTTGAGTAGGAAATGGGTAGAAATTTATATGAAAAAAATAGGTCTATAATCGTTATCCTATCAATTATTCATTCATTATCGGTTATATAATATTCTAATTATTAATGCTTTATAAAAAAATTAGTTCCGCAAAGACTTTGGTAGTTTCCTTTATCGGGATGGCTAGTCAAGAGGTTTCTATCAAACAGAATGTTAGCATCATTTTAAAATCTGATACAGAGATGCTTGACGATGTAGTGGTTGTTGCTTATGGTACTGCGAAAAAGTCATCTTTTACAGGATCAGCGACTGCTGTTAGTGGAGAAAAAATAGCAAAAATGCAGGTTTCTTCAGTATCTAAAGCCTTGGAAGGTGCAGCAGCAGGTGTACAAGTAATCAATACCAGTGGGCAGCCTGGAGAAAATGCTAAAATAAGAATCCGTGGTATTGGCTCTTTTAGCGCATCATCGGCTCCTTTATACGTAGTTGATGGTATGCCTTATGACGAAGAGTCGGTTAATGCATTAAATCCTGCCGATATTGAAAGTATGTCTATATTAAAAGATGCTGCATCTGCAGCCCTTTATGGCTCACGTGCAGCAAATGGTGTTGTGATGATTACTACTAAAAAAGGTATGGTAGATAAATCCAAAGTTACTCTTGATGCACGCTGGGGAGTAAATACTCGTGGTGTTCCAGAATATGATATCATGAAAGATCAAAGAGAATACGTACTAACAGCCTGGAATACTTTAAAAAATCAATCTACAGGTGCAGAAGCTTCCGAAGAATTAATAGGTAGCATTGGATACAATCCATTCATCGGTGTAGCTAATAATGCCATGGTTTCAGCAGATGGCGTAGTTAGTTCTGCGGCTCTACGCCATAATGACGATTGGGCTGATGCCGCATTACATAATGGTATGCGTCAGGAATATAATTTGAGTCTGCAAGGTGGTAACGCTAAGACAACTCATTTTTTATCATTGGGATATTTGAAAGATGAAGGAATCTTAAGACATACTGACTTTGAACGTATTTCAGCACGTGCCAATATTAATCATACTGTAAATAAGTTTATTGATATCAATGGTAATTTGGCTTACGCAAGAGCGGAAAAAAATGCAGGCCAGTCACAAAATGCTAGTTTGTCTAATTACTCTAATGCTTTTATGTTCACTCAGCAAATCGCTCCTATTTATCCTGTATATGCGTATGACGAAAACGGAAATCGCATATATGACGAAGAAGGCAACACTGTTTATGATTTTGGTGATGGTACATACAGTACACGTATGGGCGGTTTCAGTAATCAAAATGTTGCAGCTAATTCTGGGTTGGATGTGCATCAGACTTTGAATGACAATTTTAATGGCCGTGGTACTATTAACATTAATATTATTGATGGTTTAAAAGCGACTGCTAACATTGGTTATGATTTAATGAATCAAATCCGTACAGATCACATGAATCAGTTATATGGGGATGCTGCTAATGTGAATGGTCGTACTTATAAATATAATCAACGTATTGAATCGTTTACAGCAAATCAACTTTTAACCTATAGTAAAGCATTTGGTCATCATAATATTGACATAATGGCTGGTCACGAATCTTATTCATATACACTGAAATATCAGTATACTCATAAATACAATTTTTATACTATTGGAAATCCTGAGTTCAACAATGCCATAACTATGAGTGATATGAATTCATATACACAAGAACATAGTATGGAAAGTTTCTTTGGTCGTGTAAACTATGATTTTGATAACAAATATTATCTATCTGCAAGTATTCGTTCAGATGAATCTTCCAAATTCCATCCTGATCACCGCCGTGGTACTTTTTGGTCTGTCGGAGGTTCTTGGAGATTAACACAGGAAGAGTTTTTGAAAGATGTGGAATGGTTGTCTAATCTTAAACTAAAAGCAAGTTATGGAACACAAGGTAATGATGGAATTCTTGATATAAATGGTTATGTAGTCTATCAACCATATCTGAAGCAATATTCTGTAACCAATAATAACGGAGATTTCTCTGTAGTCGAAACTTATCGTGGAAATAAAGATTTGACTTGGGAAAAAAGCAAAAATTTAAATATCGGTTTGGAAGCTGCTTTTCTTAATAACCGTTTGAAACTAGAAACTGAATATTTCTTGAAGAAGACTTCGGATATGTTGTACAATATGCCTTATCCTATTTCTTCTGGAATTTCTTACGTTCCAATGAACCTGTTGGATATGCAGAATAAGGGGATTGAATTTACTATTTCTGCCACCCCAATTCAAACAAAAGATTTTATATGGAATTTATCTTTTAACGGTACACATTATAGCAATAAGATTGTGAATCTTCCAGAAGACAAAAGAGAGAATGGAATTATTCATGGTACTGCTTCTTTGTTCCGCTTAATGGAAGGAGGGTCTATTTATGATCTTTATACCTATGAATACGCAGGTGTTAATCCAGAAACAGGAGCAGCACAATGGTATATGGATGAGAAAGATGCTAATGGCAAAGTGACTGGAAGGACCGTAACCGAAGACTATACTCAGGCAAGCAAATATGAATTAGGTTCTACTTTGCCCGATTTCCAAGGAGGTTTTTCAACTGATTTTGCATACAAAGGAATCGATCTTTCTATAGCTACAAACTTTCAAATTGGTGGAAAGATATATGACAGCATGTATTCTTCTTTCATGCATGCGGGAAGCAATATTGGCAGTAACTGGCACAAGGATATCTTGAATGCTTGGACTCCGGAAAATAAAAATACAAATGTGCCTATAATGGATGGTGCACAAAATAGTAATAGCCAATCTTCACGTTTCTTGATAAATGCATCATTCTTTAACATCCGTAACATTTCATTAGGATATACTTTTCCAAAAGAATGGATGAAAGCAATATCAGCAAGCAGTGCACGTATTTACGTATCTGCCGACAATGTAGCTTTATTCTCTAAACGTAAAGGTATGGACCCACGCCAATATGCTTATGGATATTCGGCTGCTAATTATTCTGCGATTCGTACTTTATCATTCGGCATTAATTTGAACTTTTAAAAGAATAGAATTATGAAATATACAAAATATTTAGCAATATTGGCTGCAGCGTTTATGATGGGATCTTGTAGCGATGACTTTTTGGACAAGGAACCTTCAGAAAATGCATCAGAAGACCAAATTAAAGATTTGCTTGATAAAGATCCTACAGCTATTCAAGCATATATTACAGGATATTACAAAAATATGTTTTCTCCGGAAGCACAGCAAAGTCATGATGATTTCGGATTAAAGGCATTTGAATTGGCTACAGATTTGATGGGAGATGATATGGCATATATGACCTCACACTTCTTCGTATATGATTATCTGCTTGACAACCGTGCTTCAAGTTATCGTCGTACGACCACTTATTGGCAAGAATTATATGCTGTAATCAGTGGTGCAAATGAAGTAATCAGCGGTCTGAAAGAACAAGCAGATAGCGGTGATGAGAGTGTTGAGAAGATGTTGGGACAAAGTTACACCATACGTGCTTACTGCTATTTTTGGTTAATAAACATGTACCAGCAACCTTATGAATGGAATAAAGATAAATTAGGTATTCCTATTTATACTGAATCTGAAACCAAATTGAATCGTGTTCCTGTAAGTGAGGTCTATGAACAGATATTAAGTGATATAGATAAAGGATATAATTATTTGAAAGGAAAAGGAATAGCCAAGAAAGATGAATTAAATGAATATGCAGCAGCTGCTATTTATGCAAACATTCTTTCATTTGTTAATGATTATCCCGATCAATGGAATGAAGTTGCTAAATACGCAAAATTGGCTATTGAAGGTGGCTCACTGATGAGTGAAAAAGAATTACTTTCCGGCTTTAATGACCTTTCTTTGAGCGAAGTGTTATGGGGGGCTGATATTAATGGTGAAACAAATACATTCTACGCTTCATTCATGAGTCAAGTTGATCCTTACGGCCCGGGATACGGTGGTAATTTAGGAAATTACAAAATGATTTCCAGTGATTTGTATGAAAAAATTTCAGATGATGACATTCGTAAAAAATGGTTTGGAGTTGATTTGGGAGAAACAAATACTCATTATAAAGTAAGACAATATGTGCAGCGCAAATTTATTGATATAGGTTCTACCGCGCCTGGTTTTACTCCTACAGGTGATACTTTTTGCTCTGACTATATTTATTTGCGTACTGGTGAAATGTATTTTGTAGCTGCAGAAGCATTATATAGGGCAGGAAAAGAAAGTGAAGCCAAAACAATGCTAACTACAATTATGAAAACTCGTAATCCAAAATATGAAACATCCGCAACAAGTGATGCACTTTTACAAGAAATTGAACTTCAAAAGCGTATTGAAATGTGGGGTGAAGGTCGTCGTTTATTTGACATGAAACGTCGTAATGAAAGTTTGGATAGAACACATGCAATTAATCATAGTGCGATTGCTCCAAAGGAAGTCCCTGCAGGTAGTAAATTATTCATTTATCAAATCCCCGATAAGGAGTTAAATGCCAATAGTGAGATTACTGATAAAAACGAATAGCTAATAATAGGTCTATAATAAAAAAGATGCTTAGATTACTAGGCATCTTTTTTATATTTAAGGTAGAATAAAAGTAGACATAAAATCAAATTATTTTTTTTATGTTATAATATATAGTTGATTTATAGTTTGTTATAATAGATGTAATATTGTATATCTACAAGAGAGCAGAATGCTAAATATTTGATTACTAGATGTTTTTTTGTATATTTTAGTTCCGCAAAGACTTTGGTAGTTTCCTTTATCGGAATGGCTACACAAGAAGTGCCAGTTAAAGCAAACTTGAATATTGTATTAAAGTCTGATACAGAACAGCTTGAAGAGGTAATGGTGGTGGCTTATGGTACAGCGAAAAAATCTGCATTTACAGGTTCGGCTGCTACTATAAAAAATGAAAAAATAGCGACGAGACAAACTTCAAATGTGACAAATGCTTTGGCGGGTCAAGTAGCCGGAGTACAAACTACAAGTAATAATGGTCAGCCGGGTAAAGATGCTGAAGTGCGTATTCGTGGTATTGGATCTATATCGGCTAGTAACAAGCCTTTGTATGTGGTAGATGGAGTTCCGTATGATGGTGAAATTTCTGCTATCAGTACTTCTGATATAGAATCAATGACAGTGTTGAAAGATGCTGCTTCTAACGCTCTGTATGGTGCACGTGGTGCCAATGGTGTAATCTTGATTACTACCAAGCGTGGTAAGAGTGGGGAAGCCCGTGTTACTTTTGACGCTAAATGGGGTGTAAATAAACGTGGAGTACCTAATTATGAAACAATTACGGATCCGGCTACATTCTATGAATTAAACTATTCTTCTATTTATAATGCCGATTTGAAAGGATATGCGGCAGCCGGAGATTTGGCTAAAGCTAATGCGTACGCTAATCAAGCGATGCTTTCTTCTACATATTTGGGATATCAGGTGTATTCCATTCCTCAAGGACAGCAACTGATCGGTATGGATGGCAAATTGAATCCTAATGCGACATTAGGTTATTCTGATGGTACATATTATTATACTCCGGATAATTGGTCGGATGAAATTTTTGAAAATAACCTGCGCCAAGAGTATAATTTAAGTATCAGCGGTGCGACTGAAAAAATGAATTATTATATGTCGGCCGGCTATTTGGATGATAAGGGAATTGTTCCTAACTCTGGTTTCCAACGTTATTCTGCACGTTTGAAAGCTGACTATCAAGTGAATCCTTGGTTGAAGATGGGAGGAAATGTATCATTTACTCATTATGATAGCCGTGAACAGGATACTGAGGGTGGTACATCAAATGCAAACATCTTTTATGCATCAAATATTATGGGAGCCATTTATCCTATGTATGTTCGTGATGCACAGGGCAATATTATGGTAGATAATCGAGGTTTCCTTCGTTATGATTATGGAAAGCCAGGACAAGATTCAAATGGTAGCCGTAATACGATTCCTAATGCAAATCCGTTGGCTAGTTATATGCTGGATAAAATGAAATATTCGGGTGATGTGGTTAGTGGAAAATGGTCTGCTGATATTGATATTTGGAATGGAATCAAGGCAAAAGTGAATATAGGTGTTGATGTAAATAATGTGCGTGCTACAGAGATGGTTAACCCCTTCTACGGACAGTATTCTGAAACTAGCGGAGTCGGAGGTTTGATCGGCGTATCTAGTGAGCGTACATTTAGTGTAAATCAGCAGTATTTATTGACATACAACAAAACATTTAATGATGTTCATAATGTGGATATTTTGGCCGGACATGAAAGTTATGACTATAAATATCAATATTTGTACGGACAACGTGAGAAATTGTATGATCCGAATGTTCCTGAATTAGGCAATGGTATTATGAACCAGAGCAATAATTCATATTCTCGTAATTATGCAACAGAAGGATGGCTGTTCCGTGCACAATATGACTATGATGGACGGTATTTTGTTTCAGCTTCTTTCCGTCGTGATGCTTCTTCTTGTTTTCACCCGGATAATCGTTGGGGTAACTTCTGGTCTGTAGGAGCAGGATGGTTGTTAAGCAAAGAGAAATTCTTGGAAAACCAGTCTTGGATTGATATGTTGAAATTTAAAATCAGCTATGGTTTGCAAGGTAATGATAACTTGATGTTCCAAGGTGGTTTGTACCGTAACTACTATCCGTATCAAGACCAGTATACATTGGCAAACAGTAATGGTGATTTTTCAACTTCTCTATATTATAAAGGTAATAAGGAAATTACTTGGGAAACTTCACACAGCTTTAATACTGGATTTGATTTTGCTTTTTGGGGTGGTAAGTTAGGTGGTTCTGTTGAGTACTTCTCACGTAAAACAACCGATATGCTTTATTTCAAACCGGTAGCAGCTTCAATGGGTTATTCCCGTTTCCCCGAGAATGTGGGTTCAATGGTAAACCGTGGGGTTGAATTGGATTTGTATTCCAATATAATTGAAAACAAGAACCTTTCCTGGAATGTAAATTTTAATCTTACACATTTCAAGAATAAAGTCTTGGAATTATCTCCTGAGCTGAATGGGCAATTGATTGACGGTGCCCGGATTTATCGTGAAGATGAGTCTATGTACCAGCTTTATTTACCTAAATATGTAGGTGTGGATTCTGAGACAGGAGAGAGCCTGTGGGCGCTGGTGACTCCGGATGAGAATGGTAATACAGTTACGAAATCTTATTCTGTCGCTTCTGAAAACAGATTCGCATCAGGTGACATTTTACCTAAAGTTTATGGTGGTTTTGGAACAAGTGTCACAGCCTATGGCTTTGATCTCTCTGTTTCGTTTGCATATCAGCTTGGTGGACGTATTCTGGACTATACTTATCAAGGATTAATGGATGTGGCAGCCACGGGTAGTGCTTTGCATAAAGATATGTTAAAAGCATGGACTCCTGAAAATAAAAATACGGATGTTCCTCGTATGAATATTAATGACCAATATACGAACAGATTAACAGATCGTTTCTTGACTAGTTCGGATTATTTAAGCTTGCAGAATATTACATTGGGTTATACTTTGCCGAAGAGTCTGACACGTAAAATGCAGATTGACGGTGTCCGTGTATTCTTTGTTGCAGATAATGTGGCTTTGCTGACAGCTCGCAAAGGGTTGGACCCACGTCAAGGTTATGTGGCTGCTGACAATGTATATTCACCTATCCGCACAATTTCCGGAGGTATATCTTTAAATTTCTAATTTAGCAACCCATTTTTAAGAATATGAAATTGTCAAATAAATATATAGCATTTGCAAGTGTCGCTTTATTAATGGCATCTTGCGATTTGGATAAATTTCCTGAAGGAGATTACATATCTGAAGAACAGAAAGAAGATATAATCAATGGCAGACCTAATTTGATAACTGCTGAAGTGAACGCTATGGCAGCCAAATTAAATACTTTTGGTACGATTTCAGATGATGCCACTACTTATCATAATGACTATGGTATTCCTGCGGTATCTATGATATTGGAATCAGGAGGGCAGGACTTGGTTGCATTGGTTAATGGATATAACTGGTTTAATACATCTCAGAATTATAGTGACAGAGTATACGATAGTTCAAGCGATGAATTGATTTGGAAAACGTTCTATAATCACTTGAAAGCTGCAAACAATGTATTGAAATTGATAGCGGCAGATACGGAAGATTCTTCTTTGAAGGTTTATCGTGGCCAAGCTTTAGCTGCTCGTGCTTATGACTATCTGAACTTGGTTCAAATTTATCAGTTTACTTATGCAGGTCATGAAAATAGCTTGGCAGTACCTATTGTTACAGAAACAATGACTGATGAAGATATGCAGAATAATCCGCGTGCAACTGTACAGCAGGTGTATGACCAGATTATGAGTGACCTGAATACGGCTGCTGATTTATTGACCGGGTATGATAATGGCTCAAACAAAGATCAGATTGATGAGGCAGTAGTTTACGGATTGCGTGCTCGTGCTAATCTGTTAATGCAAAAATGGGCGGATGCAGCTAAAGATGCAGAACGTGCCATTGCTGGCGGTACACCTCAGACTTTAGCCCAGGTATCTACTCCTACCTTTAATTCAGCATCGGCAAGTTCATGGTTATGGGGAGTGATGATTACGCCTGATAATGATGTTGTCCAGACAGGTATTATCAACTGGCCTTCGCACTTGTGCTCTTTTACCGGGAACGGTTATACTTCAGGAGTGCCTGATGGATATAGAAAGGTGAATTCTGCATTATATGATTTAATACCCGAAACAGATATCCGTAAACAATGGTTCTTGTCTCCGGATAATAAATCTTCATTGATTGATAATGAGCAGATTGAGGGTACTTCCATCGTTGAATATTTTGGTTTGACTCCGTATGTAAATACAAAGTTCGGAGCTTATCAAAGTATATTTGGTAACACAACCAATGCGTCAGACTGGCCTTTGATGCGTGTTGAAGAAATGTATCTGATAAAGGCTGAGGCAGAAGCCATGGGTGGTAATCTGAGTGGCGGAAAGAGTACATTGGAAAATTTTGTACGGACATATCGGGATCCTTCCTTTACAAGTAAAGCTAATTCGGCACAGGATTTTCAGGATGAGGTTTGGTTGCAGCGTCGTATGGAACTTTGGGGAGAAGGTTTCTCACTGTTCGATATCCTACGCTTGAAAAAGCCGGTGGTTCGTAAGAATACGAATTATGACCCGTCTGTACAATATAATTCAGCAGCAGAAGCGCAGATCCTGATCTATCGGATTCCGCAATGTGAAATGGAAACCAATTCCGGAATCAGTGACACTGATAACAATCCGGCTGCTCCACAACCACAACTATAGGGAATAACTGTAATAAAAAAGAGGATGACGTTCAACGTTCATCCTCTTTTTTTGTTATATTTGTCGCGAACTTATTTAGATTGATAGATAAATGAAAGAATTTGTAATTTCTGAAGCACAGGTTGAAACTGCCATCTTAGTTGGTTTGATTACTCAGACACAAGATGAGCGTAAGACCAAGGAGTATTTGGATGAGTTGGAGTTCTTGGCCGAAACGGCCGGAGCAACAGTGGTGAAAAGGTTTACTCAGAAACTGCCTGCTGCCAATTCCGTGACCTATGTCGGTAAAGGAAAGCTGGAAGAAATCAAGGAATATATTCATCAGGAAGAGGAAAATGAGCGTGAAGTCGGAATGGTGATTTTTGATGATGAACTTTCTGCCAAGCAGATACGTAATATAGAAGCTGAACTGAAAGTGAAGATTTTGGACCGTACTTCGCTGATTCTGGATATTTTTGCCATGCGGGCTCAAACTGCAAATGCTAAAACACAAGTGGAGCTGGCCCAATATAAGTATATGCTGCCTCGTCTGCAACGTTTGTGGACTCACTTGGAGCGTCAGGGAGGTGGATCCGGTGCCGGTGGAGGTAAAGGCTCTGTGGGATTACGTGGGCCGGGTGAAACTCAGTTGGAAATGGACCGTCGTATCATTTTGAATCGTATGTCATTGTTGAAAGAACGGTTGGCTGAAATTGATAAACAGAAGTCCACTCAACGTAAAAACCGTGGGCGTATGATACGTGTAGCTTTGGTAGGGTATACCAATGTGGGAAAATCTACTTTAATGAATTTGCTTTCAAAAAGCGAGGTCTTTGCTGAAAATAAACTTTTTGCAACATTGGACACCACAGTACGCAAAGTGATTATTGAGAATCTGCCATTTCTGCTTACAGATACCGTAGGATTTATCCGTAAATTACCAACGGATTTGGTTGATTCCTTTAAATCAACCTTGGACGAAGTGCGTGAAGCTGATCTACTGATTCATGTGGTGGATATTTCTCATCCGGATTTTGAGGAACAAATTTCTGTGGTTGATAAAACGATTGCTGATTTGGGGGCAGGTGGAAAGCCTACCATGATTGTTTTTAACAAGATAGATGCTTATACCTATATAGAGAAAGCAGAGGATGATTTGACTCCTAAAACCAGGGAGAATATTACATTGGAAGAACTGATGAAGACATGGATGGCAAAATTGAATGATAATTGTATCTTCATTTCTGCCAGAGAGAAAATAAATATGGATGAATTGAAGACTATTATATATAATAAGGTGCGCGAGCTACACGTACAGAAGTATCCTTATAACGATTTTCTTTATCAAACCTATGATGAAGAATAAATACATATAGAAGATGAAAACTTATCGTTCACTTACACAAGAAGAAATACAACAATTAAAAGAGAGATCATGCACTGCGGTTGATTGGGATGAAATTGAAGTAGTAGAGAACTTTAAGACGGACTATATTTATCATACCCGTTTTTCCGGAAAGGTCAGATTGGGGGTCTTTGAAGATGAGTTTACGTTGGCAGGTGGCATGCGTAAACATTCCGGATTGTATCATGCGACCTTGCATAATGTAACGGTGGGCGATAATTGTTGTATTGAGAATATAAAGAACTATATAGCCAACTATATCATTGGGGATTATGCATTTATAGAGAATGTAGATATCATTCTGGTAGATGGCCGGAGCAAGTTTGGGAATGGCGTTGAAGTAGCTGTATTGAATGAAACGGGTGGACGTGAAGTGCCTATTCATGATCGTCTGTCAGCGCATCAGGCCTATATTCTGGCATTGTACCGTCATCGTCCTGAATTGATTTGCCGGATGAAAGCCATTATTGACCGGTATGCTGAAGAGAATGCTTCGGATACAGGTACTATTGGCCACCATGTTACCATTGTTGATGCGGGATATATAAAGAATGTACGAATAGGTGATTATTGTAAGATAGAAGGGGCGGGACGATTGAAAAACGGTAGCTTGAACAGTAATGAGCAAGCGCCTATTCATATCGGCTATGGAGTGGTATGCGATGATTTTATTATATCAAGCGGCTCCAATGTGGAAGATGGAACTATGTTGACCCGTTGCTTTATCAGCCAGGCATGTCATTTGGGACATAACTATTCTGCATCTGATTCTTTGTTTTTCAGTAATTGTCAAGAAGAGAACGGTGAGGCATGTGCCATTTTTGCCGGACCCTTTACGGTGACTCATCATAAGTCTACTTTGCTGATTGCCGGAATGTTCTCTTTTATGAATGCGGGTTCCGGCTCTAATCAAAGCAACCATATGTATAAGTTAGGTCCGATTCATCAGGGGGCTATGGAGCGTGGGGCGAAGACTACTTCCGATTCTTATATTTTATGGCCCGCACGTGTAGGTGCATTTTCTTTGGTTATGGGGCGTCATGTGAATCATGCCGATACTTCTAATCTGCCTTTTTCTTATCTGATAGAGCAGCAAAATACCACTTATCTGGTGCCAGGGGTGAATTTGCGGAGTGTAGGTACGATTCGGGATGCTCAAAAGTGGCCTAAACGTGACAAACGTAAAGATCCGAACCGTTTGGATCAGATTAATTATAACCTGTTGAGTCCCTATACTATTCAGAAAATGATGAAAGGGCGTAGTATTCTGAAAGAATTACGTAAAGTATCCGGAGAAACTTCAGAAACTTACTCTTACCAAAGTGCGAAAATTAAGAATTCTTCTTTAAATAATGGCATTCGTTTTTATGAAACGGCTATTCATAAATTTTTGGGTAATTCATTAATCAAGCGTTTGGAGGAGGTTCGTTTTAGCAGTGATGAGGAAATCCGTGCCCGGTTGATTCCTGATACAGAGATAGGGACAGGAGAATGGGTGGATATTTCCGGATTGATCGCTCCTAAAAGTGAAATAGAGAAGTTGATGGCAGATATAGAATCTGGAATCCTGACTAATGTGGATCAGATTCATGACCGTTTTGTTGAGATGCATCGTAATTATTATACATACGAGTGGACATGGGCGTATGGGAAGATGCTTGAGTTTTATAATCTGCGTTCCGATGAAATAACGGCAAAGGATGTTATTGCTATCGTGAAGAAGTGGCAGGAGGCTGTTGTCGGATTGGATAAAATGGTCTATGCCGATGCGAAAAAGGAATTTTCTTTGTCTGCTATGACGGGGTTCGGTGCAGATGGATCACGTGAAGAAATGGAGCAGGATTTTGAACAGGTGCGTGGGGTATTTGAAAGTAATCCGTTTGTGACAGCGGTATTGCAGCATATTGAAGCGAAAACAGCGTTGGGTAACGAGTTGATAGAACGGATTGCTTCTATATGATATTTTTGATGAGAGTATCCAGACTAAGATGAACCTTCGGAAAAGTTACAGATGGTAGTTACATATAAAAAGAGCCGTATGAATGCTGGAGTAGTCATACGGCTCTTGCTATTGGATGACATTTGAGCTTGTTTGGATACTTCCTTTTTATTTTTTTACCACAGGTAGTATAACTCTGCTTGCAGCTCCTTGCTGATGATAAATTTTGATCTTTTGTTTCATCACAAAATCTTCTACCGTACAATGATAGGTATCAATAAACCTTTGTGGATTGCGGTCAATAATGGGGAACCAGGAACTTTGAATTTGAATCATCAGTCTGTGTCCCGGCAGGAATGTGTGTGCCACATCATACAGTGTGTAATTAACCGGAGTTATTTCTTCCGGTTTGAAAGGCAGGGGATTGTCGAATCCCTTACGGAAGCGTCCTCTGAATAATTCGCCACGAATCATCAGCTGGTACCCACTCATTGGGTAGTCACTCTTTAAATAACTGCGTGCAGTTTTGGAATATTCAAATTTTTCAGGATATACATCAATTACTTTCACCATAAAATCAGCGTCAGTACTACTGATGGCAGTCATTAATTCCACTTCTATAGGACCGGCCAATGTTAAAGTATCACATAGCGGCTCCGTCATGAAAGTAATGACATCGGGACGTGAAGTAGCAAAGCGTTGGTCATCTACCATGAATTCTTTTGTCCGGTAAGTGGTAGGGTTTGCCGTATAGGGTACCGGACGTGACATATCTGAAATATATTCTGAATAAGACTCTTGTTCTGCCGGTGCTTGTGTGGATACTGATCCGTTTTTATGTATATAATAAGGTGTACCGGCAGTCTTTTGTACAGGCCATTCGTCGTATGTTTTCCATTCGTTTTCACCTGTATGGAATATATTTACTTTATGCTTGGGCTTTTCTCCCTTTCCTTCCAGGAAATATCGGAAAAAAGGATATTCTATTTTGTCCATGTAATAAGCCGAAGTGCTTTTACCGAAATACAGATTACCGAAACCTTGGAACCCGCGTACTGTCCATGCTCCATGCCACCAAGGACCGAATGTCAGATATAAATCTGTGTCCGGTGATTGCTCTTTGATGGCTTTATAAAGATTCCAGGCTCCGTAACAGTCTTCGGAGTCATACAGTCCACCTACCACCAATATGGCTGGCTTCAAGTTATAACAGGAGGTGCGTGCATCGCGCTCTTTCCAGAAATCATCGAAATCAGGATGGTTTTTGATATCATTCCACAATGTCTGTGTGGTATCACGTACCAGGTCGTCTACATTCTTAAAGGTACCGAGTGCCAGAAAATCTGTGTAAACATCATTCTTTACAATTTGGTTCATCACTCCTTTTCCCATGTGGCGTCCTTCCAGTCTGGGAAGGAAATTAGTGGTTTGCAGCAGGGTGAAGGCTCCGTTGTGATGACGGTCATCTCCACGGAACCAGTCAGTAACGGGAGCTTGCGGAGAAACAGCTTTCAAAGCCGGATGATTGGAGGAGGCTGTCATAGTGGCATAGAAACCATCATAACTGATTCCCCATGTTCCTACATTTCCGTTATTATATGTGTTGTGAATCAACCATTCTATGGTATCGTATGTGTCCGTAGCTTCGTCTATATTCTTTTTATCTTTCTTACCCTTTTTGTTTTTGTTGAGAGGGCGTACTTGGATAAATATTCCTTCACTCTTATGTCGTCCACGTACATCTTGGAAGACGATAATATATCGGTGCTCTATATAGTTTTTCAGATTAGTTCTGAAATGACGGTCAAATCCTTCTCCGTATGGGGAACAAGAGTAAGGGCTGCGGTGCATCAGGATAGGATGCTGCCTGCTGTTGTCTTTCGGTTCGTAGACAGCGGTGTAAAGCTTGATTCCGTCACGCATGGGAATCATGACTTCCCGTTTCGTGTAGATTTCCTTCAGTTTGAGTTCGATACTGTCCGGTTGGTTTTTTGCTTGGGTTTGTGTCCATCCTCGAGGGATGAGAAAGCATAACAGTAATGAAGTAATAAATAAGAATTTGCCTAATCTTTTCATGTATAATGTGATGTTATTTTAATGAGTTGGCAAAGGTAAGTACATTCCTTGAAAGTTTTCACGCTAATTAAGGAAAAATTTCGATAATAGTTACTACCTTTGTCACACTAATAACTTTTAACTAAAATAAGTATCAATATGGCAACACCTCCGTTCCATTATCAGCACATGTTCCCGTTGGGACCTGATAAAACCGAGTATTATTTGCTGACTAAAGATTATGTGTCAGTAAGTGAGTTTGAAGGAAAACCTATCTTGAAGATTGAAAAAGAAGGTCTGACTGCTATGGCTAACGCTGCTTTCCGTGATGTTTCTTTCTTGCTTCGCCGTTCACACAATGAACAGGTTGCTAAGATTCTGAGTGATCCCGAAGCCAGTGATAACGATAAGTATGTAGCATTGACTTTCTTGCGTAATGCGGAAGTTTCAGCTAAAGGCAAATTACCTCTTTGTCAAGATACGGGTACTGCTATTATCCATGGTGAGAAAGGTCAGCAGGTATGGACCGGCTATTGTGATGAAGAAGCCCTTTCCTTGGGAGTTTATAAGACTTATACGGAAGAAAATCTTCGTTATTCTCAGAATGCTCCTTTGACTATGTACGATGAGGTGAACACCAAATGTAACCTGCCTGCACAAATTGATTTGGAAGCTACTGAAGGTATGGAATACAAGTTCCTTTGTGTGACTAAAGGTGGTGGTTCGGCGAACAAGACCTATTTATATCAGGAAACGAAAGCTGTATTGAATCCGGCTACATTGGTTCCTTTCCTTGTTGAAAAAATGAAGACTTTGGGTACGGCTGCTTGTCCTCCTTATCATATTGCATTTGTAATCGGTGGTACATCGGCAGAGAAGAACTTGCTGACTGTTAAGCTAGCTTCTACTCACTATTATGACGAGTTGCCTACTACCGGTAATGAATACGGGCGTGCTTTCCGCGATGTGGAACTGGAAAAACAAGTATTGGAAGAAGCTTATAAGATTGGCTTGGGTGCACAGTTTGGTGGTAAGTATATGGCTCACGATGTCCGCATCATCCGCTTGCCTCGTCACGGTGCTTCTTGTCCTATCGGTCTGGGCGTTTCCTGTTCTGCTGACCGTAATATAAAATGTAAGATCAATAAAGATGGTATCTGGATTGAAAAGATGGATGATAAACCGGGTGAGCTGATTCCGGCAGAACTCCGTGAAGCCGGTGAAGGCGATGTGGTTAAGATTGATTTGAACCAACCGATGGCGGATATCCTGAAAGAATTGACCAAGTATCCGGTAGCTACCCGTCTGTCATTGAACGGAACCATTATTGTAGGTCGCGATATCGCTCATGCTAAATTGAAAGAGCGTTTGGATCGTGGCGAAGATTTGCCGCAGTATATCAAAGATCATCCTATCTATTATGCCGGTCCGGCAAAGACTCCGGAAGGTATGGCTTGTGGTTCTATGGGCCCCACTACAGCAGGACGTATGGACCCGTATGTGGATTTGTTTCAGTCACATGGCGGTAGCATGATAATGTTGGCAAAAGGTAATCGTAGCCAGCAGGTAACGGATGCTTGTAAGAAGTATGGCGGTTTCTATCTGGGCTCTATTGGTGGTCCGGCTGCTATCCTTGCTCAGAATAATATCAAGAGCATTGAGTGTGTGGAATATCCGGAATTGGGTATGGAAGCTATCTGGAAAATTGAAGTGGAAGATTTTCCGGCATTCATTTTGGTGGACGATAAAGGTAATGACTTCTTCAAGCAGTTGAAGCCGCGTTGCCTTGGAAATTGTAAATAATTAAATTATTCCGTAATAATACTAATACAGCCTTCCTCCCTTTAAAGGCGAGGGGGCTGTTCTGTTTTTTATTTAATTGGTGTTATCCGTTACCTTAATAATATGATGAAAAAACTACGATTGTTGTTTGTGCTGTTATGGATGACAAGCAACTTATTTTCTTCTCCTGTTACAGGATTATTAGAGCGCATCGACAAAGGAGCTTCCTCCAAATTTATTATTGAACGTCAGAAATCGGAAACTGATTTTTTTGAACTCGATCAGAAAGGTGATAAAGTAATTATCCGGGGTAATGACTATGTAAATATTGCTACCGGATTGAATTGGTATTTGAAATATTATGCAGGCATACATCTTTCTTGGAATGGAATGACTGCAAAACTGCCTGCTGTTTTACCCCCTGTGACTAAAAAGGAACGGCATGAAACGGATCTGCCTTATCGTTATGATCTGAATTATTGTACTTTCTCTTATTCCATGGCTTTTTGGGACTGGGAGCGTTGGGAAAAGGAGATAGATTGGATGGCGCTTCACGGTATCAATCTTTCCCTGGCATTGACAGGGACTGAGTCGGTTTGGAGAAATGTACTTCTAAAACTGGGATATACTAAGGATGAAATTAATGAATTTGTAGCCGGACCGGGTTTTACAGCTTGGTGGTTGATGAATAATCTGGAAGGGTGGGGAGGACCTAATCCTGAAAGTTGGTATACCCGTCAGGAAAAACTTCAGAAGAAGATTGTAAAAAGAATGCGTGAATATGGCATCGAACCTGTGTTGCCGGGATATTGTGGCATGGTTCCTCATAATGCAAAGGAGAAATTAGGATTGAATGTTGCTGATCCCGGATTTTGGTGCAGCTATCATCGTCCTGCCTTTTTACAGCCGGAGGATGAGCGCTTTGAAGAAATCTCTGCTTTGTATTATAGAGAACTGACAAAACTGTATGGAAAAACAGGTTTTTACGCTATTGATCCGTTTCATGAAGGGGGAAGTACTCAAGGAGTAAATTTGGATGCAGCCGGTAAAGCCATCATGAAAGCCATGAAAAAAACAAATCCGGATGCTGTGTGGGTGGCTCAGGCATGGCAGGACAATCCTCGTACTCCGATGATAGAGCATCTGGAAGCAGGAGACCTGTTAGTCTTGGACTTGCATAGCGAATGCCGTCCGCAATGGGGGGACCCGGCGTCAGAGTGGTGTCGCAAAGGAGGATACGGGCAGCATGAGTGGGTGTACTGCATGTTGTTGAATTTTGGTGGTAACATTGGGCTTCATGGTAAAATGGATGCGCTGATTGATGGCTTTTATGACGCGAAAGCAGATGTTCATGCCGGAAGGACATTGCGTGGAGTAGGGATGACTCCGGAAGGTATTGAGAACAATCCGGTTATGTATGAGCTGGTGATGGAATTGCCATGGCGTGAACATCGGTTTACTCGTGATGAGTGGTTGAAAGGATACGTATATGCTCGTTATGGGGTAGAGGATGAGGCTTTGCAACAAGTTTGGGATTTATTAGGTAACGGTATTTATAATAGTCCCAAGGAGAAAATACAACAGGGAACGCATGAGTCGGTATTCTGCGCTCGTCCGGGGTTGGATGTATATCAGGTATCCAGTTGGTCGGAGATGAAAGAATACTATAATCCGCAGGATGTGATAGAGGCTGCCCGACTGATGGTTTCTGTGGCTGATAAATATCAGGGTAATAATAATTTTGAATTCGATTTGGTGGATGTGCTCCGGCAGGCATTGGCAGAAAAGGGGCGTTTGATGCAAAAAGTGGTAACGGCTGCGTTCCGGGCAGGAGACAAGCAAGTATTTGAGTTGGCTTCACAGCATTTTCTGCATCTTATTCTATTGCAAGACCAGTTGCTGGGTACCCGGAAAGAATTCAAGGTTGGAACTTGGATTGAAGCGGCACGTTCAGCAGGACAGACCCAGGAAGAAAAAGCATTATACGAATGGAATGCACGTGTTCAGATTACTACATGGGGAAATCGTGTAGCGGCAGATCAAGGCGGACTTCGTGATTATGCTCATAAAGAATGGAATGGCATTTTGAAAGATTTCTATTTTATGAGATGGAAGGCTTATTTTGATTATTTAGCTTGTGTCCTGGATGGAAAGCAACCGGAGGAACTTGATTTTTATACCTTGGAAGAAGCATGGACTAAAGAAACAGGATTCTATTCCTCAATTCCTGAAGGAAATACTGTGGTAGTAGCTAAAAACATTTTTGAAGAAGTTTTTTAAATGTTCTTTCTACTATGGATAACTTAAGACTTTCATAGGTTATAAGGCTTGATTATGGGTTCAGAACCGATGGGTATGAAACTATGATAACTTTATTCACGGTAGGGGGTGGATTGAATTTACCCCCTTACGGTGAATGAAAGTTATGGAAACAGATAGCGTGTGGAAAACGCTTACTTCTTCTTCTCGGATGTCTGTTTCCAGATACGTACCATATAGAATGCGCAATGTGTGAACGCAAAGACGAACGAAATAGCGAGCAATGTCTTGTCTTCTTCCCAGCCTACTGTCTGTTGATGCCACAATCCTGTAATAACTGAAAGTACAGACAGGGCGATTCCTGTCATATTCAATATGGTGAGTCCTTTGCGTCGTTTTACGTTATGCTCCAGCTTGCTGTGTTTTACTCCATAGCAGGCATAAACATCCAGACCTATCAGCATCCATAATACCAATCGGATCCAAGTGTCAGCCGGAAGAAACAACATCATACAAAGGCAGGTAAGGATGCCTAAAATCGGTACCGTGGGAACAAAAGGAGTTTTAAAGGCACGATGTACGTCAGGCATACTTTTACGCACGATCAATACTGCCGCGCAAACCAATGTGAAGGCGAATAAGGTACCTATACTGGTCATTTCTCCGGCTACACGTGCCGGAACAAATGCTGCCAGCCCTCCTACAATGACCATGAATAACAAATTACTGTGTGCCGGTGTCCGGTATTTCTCGTGAATCTTTGAAAAGAAAGGAGGCAACAGTCCGTCGCGGCTCATACTTAGAAATACACGGCTTTGTCCTAGCAAAGTTACCATAATAACCGAGCAGTAACCAAACAGGATAGCCAGTACGATGGCCCGGTTCAACCACGGATAATCCGGATGAATTACTCCTGTGGCATCTGCATGTCCCATGTGGTCAATCGCTACGGCAACAGGTGCGATACCTTGTTGTCCTGCAAAGTCAGAATAATGGGCAACTCCCGTCATTACGTAAGCAAACACCATATAAAGAATGGTGCAAATCAGCAGGGAACCTAGAATGCCGACGGGCATATCCCGTTTCGGATTTTTTGTTTCCTGAGCGGCTGTACTTACGGCATCAAAACCAAGAAAGGCGAAAAATACAATCGCTGCTCCACGCAATACACCCGAGAATCCGAACTCGCCTAAAGTACCAGTATTGGCAGGGATATAAGGAACATAATTCTCTGCATTAATGTATTTCCATCCTAATACAACGAAAATAAGAATCACTGCCACTTTCAGGAACACAATGAAGCCGTTAAAGATAGAACTTCCTTCTGTTCCACGAATCAGAAAAATACTCATCAGCACTACAATCAGTGCGGCCGGTATATTCACAATACCTCCGTCCCAGGGACAAGCAGCAAGTGCATGGGGGATATTTATCCCCACTCCTTCCAGAAAAACAACGAGATATCTGCTCCAGCTGATACTGACGGTAGTAGCGGCAACAGTATATTCCAATACTAGATCCCAGCCGATAATCCATGCTATAAGTTCGCCCATTGTAGCATATGAGTATGTATAAGCACTGCCTGCTACAGGTATCATGGAAGCAAACTCGGCATAACATAAACCGGCAAAGCAACAACCTATTGCCGCTATGGCGAAAGATAAAGTAATGGCAGGCCCTGTGTATCCTGCGGCTACTGTTCCGGTGATGGAGAATAATCCGGCACCGATGATAACACCTACTCCTAATGCGATCAAGCTCCATGGTCCCAAGACTCTTTTCAGGGTCTTGTTTCCAGATTCATTGGCTTCGGCTTGTAATGCAGCAAAAGGCTTCTTGATAAATAATCCCATATCTTTTTACAACATATTTAGTGATAATTGTGTGCAAAGGTACGGATAACTGCCCTGAATTACAAGCTATAAGTAAAGGCTATAACGATTATTCGAGATATTTCGTTATTCTTCCACTTAGTTGGAGCAGGGAAATTTCACAGACTTTGGTGTTATATTCAGCAGACAAAATACGTTCTTCCGCATCAAGCAGGCTCTTTTGGGCTTCACGCATCTCGATACCGGAGAGATCTCCCAACAGATAACGTTCTTTGGCTATTTCATGGTTTTCACGGGCGGCAACCAGATTCTGGCGTTCCAAATTTAATAAACGTAAATTATTGCGATAGGCCTGCCACAGATTGCTTAAATCCGCTTTCAAGCCCAATTCCAGCTGTTCTCTTTCCAGTTGCGAGTTACGTATTTGCAGGCTGGCATTGCGCTTTTCACGGCGACGGTTACCATCCCATAGGTTAATGCCTACGGTAATTCCTCCGTTTAGTCCCCAATTGCTTCTCCGGCTGGTGGCGTTTGTTTCATATTTGTTGAATGTATAGCCATAACCGGCGTTCAATTTCACATAGGGATAATTACGGGATAGAACCTGACGGTAATCCAATTGGGCAATTGTTGTATTTTGATCAGCTTTCAGCAGGTTGGCATTCGTCTTGAGGGTGGATTCCCATAATTCATCGTAATTCAGCGCATCATTCACTGTTATAATGGAGTCATTGACACGTAGCGGTCGGTTGACTTCCTGTACGGCCATTAACTCGTTCAGGTTGATACGTGAGGTAACCACCAGTTCCTGTTGTTTCATATATTGTGCACTGTCTGCATTGAAGTCCACTTTGGCTTGTTGATAATCCAGCCGGGAAAAATTACCGATATGGTATCGTTCTTCTACAATGCGCAGGCGTTCTTTGGATAAAGACACAGCGTAAAGGAAGTTCTTCAGACGTATTTCCTGTTGTACATAATTATAGTATTCGGCAGTGAGTCCCGCTATGAAGTCTTCAAGGGTAATACGCGTGTTGGTTTCTCCCTGGCGTTCCAGTTCCTTCAGTTTTTTGTAGGTGGTGCTGATATTGAATCCGTCGAACAGAGTCCAGTTTACATCCAGTCCGGCCTTTAAGGTTTGGTCGTAGATGTTTCGTTCACTGGCTGTGGTGCCTGTACTTCTACTCTTGGTATCCGTATTGTCCAACGTTCCTGTATATCCGGCAGACAAATCAACAGTCGGCAGATAACCGGCATTTGCTAATGTGGCATTGTTATGGCTGATCTGTTCTTCATTACGGGTGATACGTATGGAATAATTGTTTGCAAGTCCTTCCTCCAGACATTTTTTCAGCGTATAAGGATATTGCGCATAGGTGGAAGCCACCCATGCAGTACAGATACATAAAGTTATAATGATTCGTTTCATACAATTTCTGTTTTAACGTTTCGGTTGGTAGATATATAACTATAAATAGCCGGTACGATATACATGGTCAGGAAAGTAGATACTAACATTCCTCCCACAACAGCCGTACCCATGGCGATACGTTGGTTGGCGCCTTCTCCTGTTGCGAATGCCAGCGGGATCAAGCCTAATACGGTAGAGGCACTTGTCATGAGAATAGGGCGCAAGCGTTGCAAAGCGGCATCCCGTATGGCCTGCATCTTGTTTTCACCGGATTCTTGTTTCTGATTGGCAAATTCCACAATCAAGATACCATTCTTTGCTACCAGACCAATCAGCATAATAATACCGATCTGGCTGAATATGTTCATGGTAATGCCACCGGTATACATGAAAATCAGTGCTCCTGCAATGGCCAGAGGAACGGTAAGCATGATGATGAAAGGGTCCTTGAAACTTTCGAACTGTGCCGCCAGAATAAGATAGATAAGTATCAATGCCAGAATGAAAGCAAACATCAGGCTGGATGAACTTTCCCGATAGTCTTTGGAGTCTCCCGACAAGGCGGTACGGAAGGTTTCGTCCAAAGTCTGGGCGGCGATTTTATCCATTTCTTCCAAGCCTTGTCCGATGGTCTTTCCATCTGCCAGTCCGGCAGATACGGTAGCGGAAATAAAACGGTTGTAGTGGTACAATTTAGGAGGAGCTACGGATTCTACAAATTCTACCAGATTGTCCAATTGAATCATTTCCCCTTTGTCGCTTCGTATGTAAATAGATTTGATATTGGCCGGTGTATTACGTTGTTGGCGGTTTATCTGACCCAAAATCTCATATTGTTTTCCATTCATATAAAAATAGCCCATACGTTGTCCGCTGAGACCGTATTGCAGTGTTTCGGCTATATCACGCACGGTGGCTCCCATTGTACCTGCCTTATCACGGTTAATATTCACTCTCATTTCCGGGCTGCTGAACTTCAGGTCCACGTCCGCCATCTGGAAAGTAGGGTTGTCATATACTTTGCTTAAAAAAGCCGGTAATACTTTCTCCAGTTTTTCTATACTGACAGCTTGTAGTACATATTGTACGGGCATACTTCCTCTCCGTCCGCCGAAAGAAGACTGTTGTTGCACAAAGGCACGTGCTTTCGTCTTGTTGCGGATGGCCTGTGAGATACGTTCGGCAACTTCCATCTGGGTGTAATCACGATCTTTGATATCTTTCAATGTGATACGTATATTTCCACTGCCACTGGAAACACGTGCGGTTACAGATTCGGCATCGGGTATAATAGAATCTACCAAATTGTTGATATCTTCCGTATAATCACGGATGTATTCATAGCTGGCGCCTTCGGCTGCACGGGTATTGATACTTATTTGCGACCGGTCTTCCATCGGAGCCATTTCAGCGGGTATCTGGACCCAAAGTACTCCGATGGCTATCAACATAATCACTGTAACAGGTATTGCCCATATGCGTCTTTTAAGAAAAGCGTTCAGTGAACGGGCATATATGCGGTTCATACCTTCAAAGAAAGGCTCTGTCTTTTGGTAGAACCATCCCTGTTTTTCCCGTTTTATCAATAGCTTGGTTGCCAGCATAGGGGTGAACGTTAATGCGGCAAAGGAAGAAATGATGACCGAACCTGCCACAACGAAACTGAACTCACGGAACAGACGTCCGCTGGTTCCTTCCATAAATACAATGGGCAGGAACACTGCCACCAAGGTGATAGTGGTGGAGATAACAGCGAAGAAAATTTCTTTTGCCCCTTCTATTCCTGCTTCGAACGGACGCATACCTCGTTCTATGCGGATATAGATATTCTCTGTCATAACGATGGCGTCATCCACTACCAAACCTACGGACAATACCACCGCCAGCATGGTCAGCACATTGATGGAGAAACCTGCTATGTACATCACAAAGAAAGCTCCGATCAATGAAACCGGAATCACGATGCAGGGAATCAGTGTCACGCGCCAGTCGCGCAAGAACAGGAAAATGATGATGATAACCAGTACGAACGCTTCATACACCGTACTTTTTACTTCATCAATGGAAGCGCGGATAAACTTAGTGTTGTCAAAGCCATAGCTGTATTTCACATCGTCGGGCAAGTCCTTCTTCATCTGCTCCATACGCTGGTATACGGCATCGGCGATTTCGATATGGTTGGCACCGGGTTGTGGAATGACAACGACACCTACCATCGGCACTCCGTTCATTTTCATGTAACTCTTGATATCTGCCGGACCTAGTTCGGCGTAACCGATATCGCTGAAACGGACCACTCTTCCGCCTACTTCTTTTAATATGATGTTATTGAATTCTTTAGCGGTGTGCATTTGTCCCATGGTGCGTAAGGTCAATTCTACGGTATTACCTTCAATGCTGCCCGAGGGGAGTTCTATATTTTCATTGGTTATCGCGTTCTTTACATCTACCGGAGTAATGCCATACCCTGCCATCTTGGTGGGGTCGAGCCATAGGCGCATGGAGTAACGTTTTTCTCCCCAAATAGATACGCTGCTTACATCCGAAATGGTTTGCAGTTGTTCTTTTACGGTCAAGTCTGCTATTTCACTCAGTTCCAACAGAGAGCGGCTGTCACTTTGGATAGCTACCATCAGGATAGGCGTTGCATCGGCATCAGCCTTGGATACAGTAGGAGGGTCACAGTCGCGTGGCAGGTAACGTTGTGCGCGGGACACTTTGTCACGTACGTCATTGGCGGCAGTTTCCAAATCGACGGATAATTCAAATTCCACTGTGATACGGCATTGCCCTTGTTGGCTGACACTGGACAAAGAACGGATTCCCGGAATACCGTTGATGTTTTGTTCCAAAGGCTCGGTTATCTGATTCTCGATTACATCGGCATTGGCACCCGAGTAACTACAGGTAACAGAGATGATCGGATTATCTACCGAAGGATATTCGCGGACTCCCAATGTATTGTAACCGATCAGTCCGAAAAGTAATATGATGATGGTAAGCACGGTGGCAAGCACAGGCCTACGGATACTAAGTTCGGAAATATTCATAAAAGTATTTTTTTAGTTGTTAGTTAATGGCCTGAAGTTCCACAGGCATTCCCTTACGTAATTGCAGTGTACCCGATGTCAGGATGGTATCACCCACAGACAATCCTCGTACAATCTGTACTTCGGCTTCGGTACGGAGTCCTATAATAACATCTACAGGGTCTGCAACTCCGCTACGATAAACAAATACTTTATTTTTACCCATTTCGGGGACAATCGCTTCGGATGGAATCGCTATCGCATCTTCTATTTCTTTTTGTTTTAATTGAATATCTGCATATCTGCCTGCCAGCAGTTCGCCGTTGCGGTTGGGGTAGATGGCACGGATGTTCAATGAATGGGTTTCCATATCTATACTGGATTCGGTTGCATAAACCTGTGCATGATAGGTATCCAGCCTTCCTTCTACTTTGAACTCCAGGTTAGTCCCTTTTTTTATTTCCCGGGCATAACGTTCCGGTACAGCGAACTCTACTTTCAATGGAGTCACTTTGGTCAGTCTGGCTACTACAGTGGTGGGGGAGGCGTATGCTCCCGTACTGACCTGCCTCAATCCGATGATACCGTCGAATGGTGCGCGGAGTTCGGTCATGTCAATGTTGGCTTTGATATTTTCGATATCAGCGTTAAGGGTGGCAAGTTCGGTTTTTACCTGTTCGTATGCTTCTTTACTGACCGCATCTCGTTTTAACAGGGCGTTTTGGCGGAACACACGGTCTTCGGCTAAAGGTATTTGTGCTTCCAGACGTTTTAACTGAGCCTGTAACTGCCGGTCGTTTACTTTGGCAAGTAATTCTCCTCGTTTTACCAATGTGCCTTCTGTGAAAAAAATATCGGTGATCTTTCCGGAGGTTTCAAAAGACAAACTCACTTCTTCGTCAGGAACCAGGCGTCCGGTCACCAATATTTCATCTGTCAGCAAGTGTGGTTTTATGACTTGTGCATTGACTTTCAATGTGCGTTGCTTGTTTTCTTTAGGCAACGCGTCGGCGGCTGTCAGTTCTTCATTTTCGTGAGGGGTAAATTGATAGATGCCTAGTCCGGCCAAGCCGGCTCCGATTAATATAATGATGCCCCATTTGATTCGTTTGTTCATGTGCCTTTCTATATGGGTTTAATAAATACGTTAATGTAAGATTAGATAAAAAAACGTGGCGTTCAGTTTAAACGCCACGTTCTTTTTTAATATTTTTTTTCGTTTGCCAGTTTCCACATCGCAAGGAAAGAGGCTTTGGTTATATCGACTATCTTCAGCCAATTGATTTTCTGTGTTTCATCTCCCGGAAGGTGATAATCGGGATGGGCATCAGTGTGATACCATATAATAGGTATTCCCAGTTTGGCGAACGTGCCGTTGTCGCTGCCTCCCACCGGATTGTCCCAAGCCCGGTAGTCAGGGGATAACTGCAAGCGGTAATCCTCAATATCTTTTTTCAGCCAGTCACCGAAGGCCTGATGGGCTGCGGTATAGAAGTAAACGAAATAATCGGGCTGGTCCTCCCGGTTGTTACGTCCTATCATGTCATAGTTCAAATAGCCTTTTACCTTTTTAATATCCGGATAGTTCATGGCGAAATAACGGGAGCCCAGCAATCCCTTTTCCTCACCATCCCAAAAAGCGAAGATAACGGTACGTTCCGGCTGCTCGCCGGTAGCAAGAAAAGCACGGGCTACCTGTAATACGGCTTGAACGCCTGATGCATTATCATCTGCACCGTTATAAATCTGATCTCCTTCCAGCATCGGATCGTAGCCTATGTGGTCGTAATGTGCACCGATAATGACAATTTCATTTGGATTCTTTCCTTCTATTTTACCTAAGATATTACGTAATGCCAATTTTTGATGTACCACTTTTTTCAGTTCCGCAATAGAATCGGGATGTACTTGCCAGCGTTTCCCTTTCACTTGCCGTTCAGCATGATACACGTCAAAGGGCTGTATATAGTCTCCGTCCAGTGGCTTTATTCCCATCTGTTTCAGGCAGGAAATGATATAATTGCCTGCAATGCGTCCACCTTTCCATCCGGCTTCGCGTCCTTCCAGTTCGTCACAGGCCAAAAAGCCGATATGTGCTTCGGCTGTGGCACGGTTAATGGTTTCTACTCCTTTTTTTTCAGGAGCTACTTTTTTAGGAGAAGCGGCATTCAGCCCGGTGGTGCATAATGCAAACAGTGCAATAGCTAAGAGGTGTTTTTTCATAAAGTTGTGGTTTTTAGTAAGCGGCGCGATACTTGCCTTCTTCCTTGTCTTCCAACATATTCAGGTAAGAAGTATAGCGTGACTCGCTGATTAGATGTTTCTCCACTGCATCGCGTACGGCGCATCCGGGCTCGTGCCTGTGGGTGCAGTTTCCATACTTGCAATGAGCGGAATATTCAAATATTTCTTTAAAGTAATGTCCTACTTCCTCTTCTTCCATATCGAATGTTCCGAAACCTTTGATACCCGGAGTGTCGATGATGTATCCGCCGCCGTCTACCGGGAACATTTCGGAAAAGGTTGTGGTATGCATTCCCTTGTTATGGTAATCGGATATTTCACCTGTTTTCAAAGTTTGTTCAGGTAAAATGGCGTTGATTAATGTTGATTTCCCTACTCCTGAGTTGCCGGAAAGCAAAGTGACCTTCCCTTCCAGGTCTTTTTTCACTTCATCTGTACCTATGTTGTTCAGTGCGGAAACTTTGAAGCAAGGGTAACCGATGTATGTGTACAGGTTTATCAGAGCATCCATATAGCGTGTATCATCCTCATTATACCTGTCTGTCTTATTGAATATCAGTTTGACGGGTACACGGTATGCTTCCGCGGTGGCTAGAAAACGGTCAATGAATATAGTTGAGGTTTCGGGATAATTAATTGTAACAATCAGCATACATTGATCCAGATTGGCTGCCAGTATGTGCGATTGTTTGGAAAGGTTGGAGGCGCGCCGGATGATATAGTTCTTGCGGTCTTCTATCTCACTGATGAAGGCGGTTCCTTCATTGTTGATAATGATTTGTACATAATCTCCTACAGCAATGGGATTGGTACTCCGAATACCCTTTAAACGGAAATTTCCTTTGATCTTGCATTCGATGGTACGTCCGTCTTCTGTTTTGACAAGATACCAGCTGCCTGTGTTTTTTATTACTAGTCCTTTCATAAATTAAAATGAAGAATGAAAAATGAAGAAAGAGGAATTGGACCGCACGGACAAAAGCAAGGCTGTGCAGGACAATTCTTCCTTCTTCATTATTATTGCTTCATTATTTTAAGTTCTTCATTAAACCGTCATAATTTCTTTATCTTTCTCTGCCAGAAGTTCTTCAATCTTCGCGATATATTTATCGTGTACTTTCTGAAGTTTGGCTTCCGCATTCTTTTGCTCGTCTTCGGGCATACCCTCTTTAACGGCCTTTTTCAGTGTGTCTATAGCGTCACGGCGTGCGTTGCGTATACTTACTTTTGCGGTTTCGCCTTCGCCTTTACATTGTTTGGCCAGTTGCTTGCGGCGTTCCTCTGTCAATGGCGGAATACCCAAACGGATAATTTCACCGTTGTTTTCGGGAGTGATGCCCAGATCAGAGTCCATGATAGCTTTTTCGATGATACGGAACATACTTTTGTCCCATGGCTTGATGGCGATACTGCGTGCATCGGGAGTAGTCACGGCAGCTACATTACTGATGGGAACCATGCTTCCATAAGAGTCAACACGAATGCCGTCCAGCAACCGGGTACTGGCTTTTCCTGCACGAATGTGCGCTAAGGCTTCTTCCAAATACATAACGGCCATGTCCATTTTCTCTTGTGCGTCGTTGATGCAAGTTTTTGCGTCTATCATACTGTTCTGTTATTTAATTTGTTTATTGATTCGTTTTAAGTGAAACAAAAGTAATTTATTTTTTGATTATCTGCAATAAAAGAGAGATGATTTTATATTTCTAACGGCTCTTTACCTTATCATCACCAGTTTAAGTTGTTGGGGCTTTATTAAAAACAAATGAAAAGTTTTTGTGTTTTATCGGATAACAGCTATCTTTGTTTCTATCCCATAAGCAGAATTAGAAAACAATGAGAATATGGAAGAAAATTACAGACGATACCCCATAGGTATACAGAATTTTGAGCAGTTGCGTAACCGGAATTGTGTATATGTAGACAAGACCGAACTGGTTTACCGATTGGCTAACACGGACAGTGTGTATTTTCTGAGCCGTCCGCGGAGGTTTGGGAAAAGCTTGTTGGTGTCCACTCTTGAGGCTTACTTTCAAGGGAAAAAAGATTTGTTTAAGGGGCTGGCCATGGAGCGTCTGGAAAAGGACTGGAACGTGTATCCGGTATTCCATATTGATTTCAGTCTGACTAAATATACTACCCTGTTCGATTTGCAGGAACAGTTGAATCTGTTTTTACTTCGTTGTGAAAAGGTTTATGGGGCGGAAAAGGAGGAAAAGACTCCTGCTGCTCGTCTGCAAGGTATGATCCGTCGTGCGTATGAACAGACCGGTCTGCCGGTCGTTGTCCTGATTGACGAATACGACGCTCCTCTTTTGGACAGTAATTCCAACATCCCCTTGCAGCAGGAGCTTCGGAATGAACTGCGTAAGTTTTTCAGTCCTCTCAAGGGATTGGGGCAATACCTTCGTTTCCTCTTTATCACGGGAATCAGCAAGTTCAGCCAGATGAGCATCTTCAGTGAGCTGAATAATTTGAAGAACATCAGTATGCGGGATGACTTCAGCGCGATATGCGGCATCACCGAGCGGGAGTTGCTGGACGAGCTTCGTCCGGACATTGAGCGGATGGCTTTGGCGAACGGCGAGACGTATGAAGCTGCCTGTGCGCATCTGAAGCGGCAGTATGACGGGTATCATTTCAGCAAGCATTGTGAGGATATTTACAATCCTTTCAGTCTGTTCAATGCCTTTGATGCAAAGGAGTACAAGAATTTCTGGTTCTCTACCGGCACTCCTACTTTCTTGATTGATTTGTTGCAGGAAACGGATTTTGACGTGCGCCAGCTGGAGGGGGTGGAGGCTACAGACGAGCAGTTTGATGCCCCGACGGAACGTGTAACTAGTCCTATCCCCGTTTTATATCAAAGTGGTTACCTGACGATCAAGGGATATGATCCCGAGTTCCAGGTGTACCGGCTGGCCTATCCCAACGGGGAGGTGCGTAAAGGTTTCATCGAGTCCCTGTTGCCCGCTTACCTTGAGTTGCCGGGTCAGAGCAGTACTTTTTATGTCGTTTCCTTCATTCGCGATCTTCGTAAGGGGGATATAGAGAGCTGCTTGGAACGTACGCGTTCTTTCTTTGCTTCCATTCCCAATGATTTGGAGAACAAGACGGAGAAGCATTACCAGACCATCTTTTATTTGTTGTTCCGTCTGATGGGGATGTATGTGGACAGCGAGGTGAAAAGTGCGGTGGGGCGTGCGGATGTGGTCATAAAGATGCAGGATGCCATTTATGTGCTGGAATTTAAATATGACGGTACGGCCCGGGAGGCATTGGCGCAGATAAACAGCAGGCTGTATGCTGTTCCTTATCGCAAGGATGGCAGGCGCATCGTGAAGGTGGGGATTAATTTCGACAGTGCCACCCGTACTATCGGGGACTGGGTGATAGAAGTGGAAGATACGGTGGATAATTTGTAGCTTGCAGGCGGAGTGACATTTCGAAGGTGGCTGTCTGCTTTTGATGAATACTTAAGCCTTTTTCCCCTGTATACTAAGTCTTTTCTACTGCATGATTAAGCTTTTTCATACGGTAACCTACTACAGACTCCGATAATGGACTGTATAAACTATTGTAGTGGACCGTACGGTCTGATGTAACAGACTGTACAGTCTACTGACGGAGTCTGTAGTAGGTTACCGCATGAAAGGCCTTAACTGTACGGAAGAAACCCCTTAATCTACGGGGAGAATACTTTTATAGGCAAGATTGTTATTTTTTTATCATCTGTCTGAAGATTGCTTTTCTTTGGAAAGGAGAATAAGAAGGTTGCCCTTTTGAAGTAAATCTGGCCGGTAAGCATTATCTTTGCATTAAAAAAGATGATAACTTTATATTTAGCCCGTCACGGGCAGACAGAAGAGAATATCGCCCGTATTTTCCAAGGACATATGCCGGGCACGCTGACTGTTGAAGGAATAGCACAGGCTGAAGCGCTGCGTGATACTTTGTGGAACATCTCTTTGGATGCAGTGGTCAGTAGTGATTTGAAACGGTGTGTGGATACGGCCCGTATCGCGGTGGAAGGTCGGAACCTGCCTTGGGAGAAAACAGTCTTGTTGCGTGAAATCGATTGGGGGAGTTGGACAGGTCTTGCCATTAAAGAAGTTGATTTGCAACATTTTCCGGCAGATGTGGAAACGGAGGCGATGCTCTATGAACGTGCGGGGCGTTTTGTGGACTACTTGAAAGAGCGATATGATGGAAAACAGGTGTTGGCAGTCGGGCATGGACTGATAAACAGGGCGGTACAGGCACACATTCAAGGAGTGACTTTGGAACATTTACGTAGTGTGCCAAAGATGAATAATGCGGAACTACGCCGGTTCAAGTTAACGTAATTCCGCATTGAATAACACGTGGTTATTGCAAAGTGATTCCCATGATTCCTATCACCACATCATTGGACAGGGTTTCCAGGGTCAGCCCTTTTAGTTCCTTGGAATGATCCAAAGGAATATCGAGCAATATGCCTGCACCACCTTCTATCTCACGTCCATATACGCCGGTGATGTTGAGTTCCTTACCCAGATCACGGCTTATTTTACCGCTTCTCAAGTGCAGACGGTACGGCCGGGGAGCAGTTGCTTGGAATGCTTTGCCGTCCACATAGAAATCTTGTTCTATAGGACACCAGTTGTCCGGATTGATCAACTCCGTTGCTTGGGAAGTTCCGTCTGCATAGTGTATGCGTATTATTCCATTGGCAATGTGGCACTGCATGTGGTTGGTACTTCCCGCCATCAGCAGATAAGCATGTGAGGCAGTGCCTGATAGTGAGATGGTGGAACTGTCCGGGTAATTATCCCATAGGGAGGTGAAAAGAATGTTGTTTCCTTTTTCTTTCAGACGGAAGGGGATGCCTAAAGACGTTTGGAAAGTATCATGATGTACAAGACTGCGTAATCCCGAGTCGTCTATGGTAGCACTCAGCAGCGGATGACACCATTCTCCTATTCCCTGTGTGGGAAGTTGCAACGTAGTGTATGGAGACCTGGGAGACAGGTATTCATTTTGATATATATCGGTGACGGAAGCATTCAGTTGCCGGTCAAAATCAACCATCCGGCATTTTTCGGGACGGATATCTGCAAAGTCTGTATAGGAGGGGGCTTCCCGGACGTTCTCTATATAGATATTAACAGGTTGCCACCAATCCATTTCTCCCTGATGGGTGTAAACAAAGAAAGTGTGGTGTCCCGGTTCACCTTTTATCTGTGCGTTGAAAGCGGTGGCTTCCACAGTGTGATTTGCTAAAACGCTCTGAGGATCATATACTTGGGAGATGGATGCTCCCGAAGGTATTTGCAAAGCCAACTTCCCGTTTGAAGTGATGACTGGTTCCTGGACTGCCAACGTGTGAAGTGGTGCTCCTTCCCATTCGATGGTAATGGTGGTTGAAGATGTTCCTTCCGCCTGAATTGAAAGAAGAGGATAGCCATGGGCCGATTCGATGGATTGCCATGTGGCAGGGACACCGTTCACTTTTACTGAACGGATCTTCTCTTTTCTGGCATTGACGTGCAATACCGGATGGAGAGGAGTCTGGAACCGTTGTGTGATATGATAGGTATCCGTATCTTCTTTCCGGGTAAAGCGATAGCTTATATCGGGAGTGCTGACGGAAGCCTTGTCCCAGTCGTCCGGGAAGCCCGGCCGGAGGATGATTTGCTGGTTCAGGGCATCCGGCAGGATACCGAACAGACCTTGGATCAGTACTCGTGAAGCGACTCCGATGGGATCGCCGAAATCGCGGTAGCATTCTCCGCGTGCGGCATCATAGAAGCTGATCTGGCCGAAGTTACCCGGACTGTCTCCTAGATACATGCCGTCCAGAACAGAGCTTTTCAAAAGTTTGTATCCGGCGTCGGCACGTCCGGCCTGGAAGTATGACAATGCGGTATGCATCACTTCGGCAAAGGCGACATTATTGATGCTCCATGAGTAGGGCAGCCAGTTGGTGGTGGCGATAGTGGCATAGCCATTCTCTTTTAATCCATGGGCCGTGACGGGGATATGAGGAATGGCCGTGTCTACATAACGGGTAGCTTGATAGGCTTGGAACGGATTGGCTGTCTCGCTGTCTATAGCATGATAAATGGTCCATACAGCGGCACTTTCGTGTACTCGCTTGTGACCCATAAAATCTTGATATTCCGCCCAATGTCCTTTGTCGGGAAGCCATAGCCTCTCGTTCATGGCTTTCAGAATCTTTTCGGCTTCGTTGCGGTAAGGAGTGGGATCTTCGCCTATCTTTTCTGCCAATTGGGCCGCTGTCTTGTTGGCACGGTAGTTATAAGCCGATGAATGGGTGACTGCTCCGCTATTGTAATAAAGGGCGTCACTGGCCCAAATACAGGCGTATGCGTCATACAGCCCGTCGTTATCCGGGTCGTAGTTCAGCTTTTCCCATGTGAGGTGACGGGTGATGACAGGCCACATTTGGCGGACATAATCCAAGTCCCCCGTCCACTTGAAATGCCATAACAATTCGTCTATGTAGCAAAGGTTCATGTCGTAGTGGTGCATCTGATTATTGCGGTGCGGATTACGGCAGATGTATCCGTTACTGTATTGGGGTGTACCCCATTTCTTGACGGAACGTGCCAGATGCAGGGCGGAATCTTGTGCCGGATGGGGGAGGGTGTTGGGCACTTCGGTGACCTGACTTGCCGCGTATGCGTTGAAATGGGTCCGGGCACGGTCATGCCATCCCAAAACATCGCCGGTATAGGCGGCTCGCCAGCCACTGAGGGGCATTCGCCAGCCTATGGCACCGTGTAGCCACACTTCGCCGTCCCAGATTCCATCGGCAGCCATAGCCAGCGTGCCTCCTAAGGTGTTGAAATAAGGGTCGGGTGTTTCAATGCGGATGCGTGAGGCTGTTTCGGAGCGGGCGGCTTCTGCCTTTTTAAACAGGTTTTCGCCTTCGGCAGTCGTCAGTGTGCGTAGTTCCTGGTTTTCCAATAGAATATAAAGTGTTCCGTCTATCTGCACCGGGAAGGATTGTAACTGTTGAGGCTGGAGAGGAGCTTCGAAACTGTCGGCTGGGTCGGCTCCCATGTCTCCGTTACGGTTTAGTTTGGAATTACGTATCTCTGAAATGGATGCCAGTAGAACGGGATGGAATTCCTTGAAATTCCGGGCGTTGAATTGCCAGATGGCCCCTTCTTTATCGGGAAGTGCCCATGTGGTAATGGATAAGCTTCCGCCTCCGAAAGCCGGATCAGATAAACTGTAGCTGCGGCGTCCCGCTGTATAACGGGACTCGTAGTGTTCGGTAGAGTCAAGGGCTACCGTGCCTCCGGAGGTTTGCAGTTTAAAGCAGATGTGCTTCGGATTCTCCTTGGTATAAGCAGCGAATACGGGCCGGTCGCTTGTTTCCAGCCGGAATGCTGTGTGGCTGCCGTATAAGGCACGGGTAAAGCGATTCTTACCGTTGATGCAGACAAAATCGTCTCCGTCAGGGGTATATTGCAGGCTTCGGGTGGCATTCCGGCGATGTTCGTTGTACGAAGTGGATTCTATGAAATCACCTATCTTTTGTGGCTGTTTGGTTTGTCCTGCGCCGGAAACGCTACCGATGCCCAACAGGCATAGAAGTAAATATGTCGTTTTCATGATAATAACTGCTAACTCCTGTTCTTACGGTAACGGCTGTAACCCTTCCCAGCGTACATTCCATTTGCCATCTTTCGGAAATCCGGGATTGTTTCCTTCCGATCCGTCCCATCCGGCGCACATCATGGCGACTGTGGTCAGTAATCCACCGTTGCCGGGCAGGTAAATACGCAGACGCCCGTCCTGGTAATTGTGACCGTTTACCAGATAGGTGTTGGTACGTTTGTCCATCAATAATGCGCTGACTGCCTTCTCGGGCTCACCCATTCGGGCGGCATTCATGGCTGTCATCGGATAATCCCAGCCCCAGGTCTTGTCCCAGTTCCAGTTATCCCAAATCCAGTGCAGGGTGTTTTTCATATATCCGGCATGAATCAGCTGATTCATGGGCAGGATGCCGACAGCGCCCAGCACTGCCATGTGGTCTGAGGTAAAACGGATATCTTTATAGGTATCCACCGCGGTCTCGGCTGCCAGATACAGCTGTTCGTCGTTGTATGCCAGCGGAGATAATTTCTCTATCAGCACATCCCATTCGGGTACACGTTCCATCCCTGTACGTTCACGCCATGTTTGGGCGACTTGCATGGCGAAATGCCAGTACGAAAGTTCAAAAGGCGGATTGACAGTTTCGGCGGCGCGCAACGTTTCCTGTGCGGGGATAGCGCCTTTCAAGACATAACGGTCGTGCTCTTCCTCGTATGTGGCGAATGAATACATGAATTCGGCGGTTTCCTGTATCAGGCTATTGTATTTTTTCAGCAGTTCTTCCGATGGATTAGCCCGATAGAGCAATTCTGCCAGGTAGATGAGATGAGGCTGTTGCCAGATCAGGAAGCTGCCTACTTTAGAGGGGGCTTCCGTACCGCTGGGATCAGTCATTTTCATCCATCGTATGCCTTTGAAACCTTGTCTTTCCGCTATCTGGCGGGCTATGGGTTCCACGGTTTCATACCAGGATAAAGTGCGGTCCAGTAATTCGGGATGTCCCCATAAGGCGAATTGTGCCTGATGCCACCAGATCATTTCCAAATGGAATTTCCCGAACCAGGAGTTGTAAGTCAGTCCGGTTTCCTGTGGCGGGGTTGAGCCGGCGCATTGGATGGCGAGCAGATATTGGCTTAATACGACCCGGCGTTCCAATTCTTTGGCACGGACATCCGTACATTGTGAGAAGTCGGCAACAGCTCCCTGTGTCCAGTAATTTTGCCAGTGTCCGGAAGAGGCTTGTTGTACTTCCGCAAAAGTCAGGATGGGAGAAGCGGACGCTTGCGGTGTGAATTGGCAGGTGAATGTAAATACACTGTCCGTTGGCGTGAGTACGAAATAGTTTGCACTTTTTTCCCTCAGCTTCGCAGCGCCTTCCCAACTGATTGTTACATAATAGGTGGTTGCGTCGAGTGTTCTTTTTAACACGGCCGATTGTGCATCTTCACTGACCAGGGTCGTGCTATGCTTATCATTCGCCTCCCAATTACAAGCATCGTCACAGTGACCGCCCGTGGGATAGGGGAAGTGAAACTTGATGCCGGCAGGTTGTCGGGCCGACAGGCGTGCGGCAATCATGTCACGCTCCGGATGGCAGACTGTCTGAATGTGGTAGGGAGTTTCTTTGAGGGTGAACCGGCTGTTGATGATACCGTTCCACATATCCAGTGATTGCTGTATGTTTTGCACATCCGAGGGACGTACTTCATTTTCTAATTCGAGTCCGATGATACCCAGATGCAGGCGGTGTGGGTTTACACGATACCAGTCGGATGCTTCCTTTGCTCTGTTGGGTTCTTTGGGTTGGGTGGCATATAGCTCTTTGTGCCCGTGGCCGAAGTCATACTCCACCAAGGCTTCCTCCGGTTTATAGTTTTCGGGATTTCCGAAGCTGTGCCATCCCCATTGGCTTTGTGTACCCAGTGGAACTCCGTTTTTATAGACTTCGGGAAAAGTCTGCAATCCTGTAGCATCTACCGTGTAGGCAAATTCTCCGTTTCCTACCGACAGGGAGGATAATGAGTCCATGGCGGTCACTTCCGGATTATTGCGTGTTACCAGTGCATGGCGGTCTATGGCTTTCTCTTTGGGAGAGGTGCAAGCGGCCAATGCAAACATTGTCAGAGCATAAATGGTGTGTTTCATTGTATATAGCTAATTTAAAAAGATGGATAATTCTGTTGTTTATGCGATATGATTCTATTTGCCAAGTTGCAGGCAACCCATGATGAAAGGACCGGTAGCTTTGGCATCGTTGTCACGCATCTTTTCGCCAATGTAATATTCAAAGCTTCCGTCGCGGTAAGGAGTGCCGCCCAGTCCGCCTACTTGACAGCAACGGGTCAGCGTCAGAGTTCCGTCGGGGTTTTCGCGAAGCAATGTTTTCTTTAATCCGTTGAAGGCTTTTTCCGCGATGGTCCGGTATCGGGCGTCTATATATCCTTTGTTCACCGCTTTGGCATAAGTATACATACATTGGGTGGTTACGGATGCTTCGGGAAAATTATCTTCACGTTCGGGCTGGTCTATTACCTGATACCATAGCCCGTCTCTTTGATAGTTGGGCAGGCTTTCTGCCAAACCTTGAATCCAACTGATAAGCGAGGCACGGCCGGGGTGGTTGTCGGGAATATAGTCCAGTACATCTACCATGGCCATGAACCACCAGCCTATACTGCGTCCCCAGAAGTTAGGTGAAGTACCGTCTTGCGGATTTGCCCAACGTTGGGATTTGCTCTCGTCCCAGGCATGATGATATAATCCGGTTTCCGGTGAATAGGTATGTTTGTGGCAAAGTGTGAATTGTTTTACCGCTTCATTAATCAGATCAGGACGGTTGAATTCCGCTCCATAGCGGGCTAGGAAAGGAGAAGCCATATAAAGTCCGTCCAGCCACATCTGATGTTGATAGATCAATTTATGCCAGAAGCCACCTTCCAGCGTACGTGGTTGTCTTTTGAGTTGTTCTACCAGTAAGTCCATGGCTGCTTTGTATTTTTCTTTGCCTGTTTCTTTATAGAGGTCGAACAGTACTTTTCCTGAATTGATGTAATCCAGGTTGTAAGTTGACATATCATAAAGGTGGATTTCTCCTTTTTCGTTAATCAAACTATCCGCCCATTCCTCAACATACGTAAAGTAACGTTTGTCACCGGTATTTTTCCACATATCCAGCATGGCGCAACAGCCTACTCCTTGTGAATACCCGAAAAAGAGCCGTTTGCCATGATCCAGCTGATAAGCTTTGGGAAAGCGGAGCATCTCAGAGTCGGCAAAGCGCCGGGCATACGAGTCGGAAGATATGCCGGGAAGGGTTGTGGGAACTGTAGGGAGAGGGGCTACACATACTTCTCCACTGTACGGAATTGCTTTTTGGGCTTGGAGAGACATGGGAGCCATGCAGGCAGTCAATAAACAGATGTAACAGTAATTTTTCATGGTATTTCCTGTCGTTTTTATAGTCTTTGAATGATTTACATTTTTTGCTGATGTAAAAATAGGCTAATTAACGCTATAAGTCCATGAATAATTGTTCATTTAGATGGAAAATCTATCGGTTGAGTCTCTTTTTTAAGGAATATGTGTCAATAAAGAACGAATTTGTGGAAAAAATGGTAAGACAGAGAAAAACTGTTCACCCATCTGTCATTTAGAAGGAAATAAGGAATGACAAATGGATGAACTTGATGAGAAAATCAGTTGTGTACCAGTGTTCCTATATTTTCACCGGTCATTACTTTTTTCAGGTTACCTACTGTGTCCATGTCGAAAACGATAATGGGCAGGTTGTTTTCCTTGCACATGCAGGTTGCTGTAAGATCCATTACTTTCAAACCGCGCTTCAATACCTCATCGTAAGTGATATCGTCAAATTTCGTAGCAGTGGGGTCTTTTTCCGGATCAGCTGTATAAATGCCGTCCACGCGTGTTCCTTTCAACATCACATCGGCTTCTATCTCGATACCACGTAGGGAAGACCCGGTATCGGTAGTAAAAAACGGATTGCCTGTTCCGGCAGACATAATCACAACTTCTCCGTTTTCCATCGCTTCAATCGCTTTCCATTTGTTGTAAAACTCACCGATGGGTTCCATGCGGATAGCTGTCAATACACGTGCCTTGACTCCGGCCGCTCCCAATGCGGAACTCAATCCCAAGCTGTTGATAACGGTTGCCAACATCCCCATTTGGTCACCTTTTACACGGTCAAAACCTTTGGAAGCTCCGCTCAGCCCCCGGAAGATGTTTCCACCACCGATTACAATACCTATTTGTACGCCAAGGTCGTGTATTTCCTTGATTTGTTGCGCATATTCACCCAGACGTTTTTCGTCTATACCATATTGCTTTTCGCCCATCAGGCTTTCGCCGCTCAGCTTCAGTAGAATTCTTTTAAATCTTGCCATATTGGTTTGTCTTTTAGTTTTTTGCAAAGATAAAAATATTAATCTTTTTTACTTGTTTTATATCCTAAAATATTTCTTCCCATGACTCCTTGCATTACTCCGCGAAGTAGAAGATAGGTAATGAATGCCATCCATAAAGCGTGATTGCCCATTGCCCCCCGGAAACCATAGTAAATAAGAAAGAAACTGACAGAGGCTACTATCATGGCTTTCAGCATCAGATGGGTGGCTGTCGCACCGATGAATATTCCATCGAACAAAAAAGCAGAGAAGCCTGCCAAAGGAATGGCAAGTACCCAATAAAAATAACTTTCGGAAGCATGAATGACAGTTGTTTCGTCAGTCAGTAATCCGAGAAAGGATTGTCCCCCTATACTATATAATAAGGTGAAAGCAAGCGATAATCCTACTCCCCAGCCGAATAGTTGGCGAACCGTCGTGTGGAGTGCTTTCTGATTATTGGCTCCGATATATCTTCCTGCCAATGCTTCTCCGGCGTATGCGAAGCCGTCCATAATGTAGGAGAATAAAGTGAATAATTGCATAAGTAATGTATTGACCGCCAACACCACTTCTCCTTGTGCCGCACCAGCCGAGGTGAAAAAGACAGTAACCGCTACCAGGCAGATGGTACGGAAAAAGATATCCCTGTTTACTTGGAAGAAACGGTACATGGCCTGTTTGTCAAAGAAGGAATGCCATTCTATGCGTTTCCGCAGGGTGCTGTAGTAGCGTAACCACAACAAATATGCCATGACTAGCCCGGCATATTGTGCAGTTAACGTTCCGATGGCGACACCTTCTATTTTCATTCCTAATCCATATACAAGAAGAAGACTGACCGCAATGTTCACTATATTTTGTGTGATGGCTATATACATGGGGAAACGGGAATTTTGCATACCGATATACCAGCCGGCAAAACTGTAAAGCCCTAATACAGCCGGTGCTCCCCAAATACAGATATAGAAATAGAGGGACGCCAGATGTTCTACTTCTTCAGTCGTTTGGATAAAGGTGAAGGCGGTTCTTTCTATAGGATATTGCAAGGCTAGCAAAGTAAATGCAATGAATAATCCTACTCCGACGGAACGGAGTAGTAACCGGGTGACTTCATTCAGGTCGTGCCTGCCGTATGCTTGTGAAGTCATGCCGCTGGTTCCCATACGCAGAAAACCGAAAATCCAGTAGATGATGTTGAAAAGCATTCCGCCTACAGCTATCGCTCCGATGTAGGCGGCAGAGCCCAAATGACCTACAATAGTAACATCAATCAAGCCCAACAGAGGAACTGTAATGTTTGAAACGATAGAAGGGATGGCTATTTGAAGTATTTTTTTGTTTCCGTTATTAAGTTGAATCATGAGTGTAGATTGATAGAGATGGATACAAAGGTACTCTCTTTCTCATAAATAACCAATGAAAATTTAAATTTGAATTGAAAATAGTTGTTGTTTAAGATGATATATCATTGGAATATAGATATATTTGCGGTTATTAAAATGATCAAAACAGGAGAATTATGAAAGAGAATTTTCAAATCCATATTTGGTTGGGCTTATTGTTATGTCTGTTAGGCATGTCATGTTCGGATGATACTCCGGCTAAAGGAGATGACCCGGGAAATGGTAACACGGAGTTGGAAGTCAATGAGTGGATAGAGAGTGTCATGCGCAGTGATTATTTGTGGAATAACGACATTCCTGCTCAAAATAAGTTGGATTTCTCTGCTGATCCCCAAACATTCTTTAGATCTATGCTCAGTTTGAAAGATGGAAAGACAAGAAACGGAAAGCATCTTTATTATTATTCTTATATGGAGAAGAATAAAGATTATAAAGCACGTACCAGCATTGATGCGGATGATACTTATGGTATGGAGTTTACTTTATTTAATGTTGTAAACGATAGTAATCAACCTTTAGGATATTATTATGCCCGTATTCTGTATGTTCTTCCTAATAGTCCGGCATCAAGTGCAGGTTTGGAAAGAGGGGATTGGATCGTGGGTGTTAAAGGAAAAAATAATATTAATTCCGATAATTATGGAATCTTATTAAATGGAGATAGGACTCAATGGCTCGTCAAACGTGGCGATACAGAGGTCAGAACTATTGATATAGAAGCTTCCCGGGCCGTGGAGGACAATCCCTTGTTCTATCACAATGTATATACTCGGGGAGATAAGAAGATAGGGTATTTGGTTTATAATCATTTTACTTCCGGACCGAATGGATATTCGGATCGTACCTATGATGAGGAAATGAAGAAGATATTTGCCGGATTTCAGGCGCAAGGTGTGAATGAATTTGTGCTGGACTTGCGCTATAATGGAGGTGGATATGAGAATTCTGCTAATATGCTCGCAGGACTCCTCATTCCAGAAGCTTCTCGAAAAAAGGTGTTTGCTGTTTTCTCTGACAATAAGGGACAATCCTATTCCAATGATTTTTGTGTGGAAACGAAAGGAACGGCAGGTTACTTGAAACTTAATTCCAATCGAATTTATATATTGACAAGCCAAAGTACGGCTTCTTCTTCGGAAGTCGTTATTAACAGCCTCAACCCATTTATGGATGTTATCCTTATTGGCGAATTGACAGAAGGGAAAAATGTAGGAATGGAGATGCAAAAGAATGATAAATATGAATGGATATATTGGCCTATCACATTGAGAGTGACTAATGCGGTGAATGATGACTACAGTGCTGGTTTTAAACCGGATATAGAATGGAATGAGTATGATTTGACTCAGAATCCGACAGATGCTTTATTACCATTGGGTGATCCGGATGAATTCATGCTGGGTAAAGCCATCTCCTTGATCACAGGAATAAACCGGTCAGCCAGAAGCATGAATACGTTATCCCAACCGATTATGAGGGGGGAATCTGTGTATCAATCGACAGAACGTCATGCCACTGGAGGAATGTTGATGGTTCCTGAAGAGAAGAACAACTAAAGGAGGTATTTAACTTCTTTGAAAGCATATTTTCTAAGAGAACCGTTTTTATCTTTCAGAATCAAATGTCCGTCGGGCTCCACACGGATCAGTTTGGCAGTAAACTCTCCTTTTGCATCGCAATAGGGGTGATAACCTTTCTTGCGGTATTGTGCTTTCAGGTAGTATTCCTGAATTTTGGTAATGATATCGGTTTCTCTGTTTTCTATCCGGGAATAGAGATCTATGATATGTTCCAATACGCTGTTCAGAACTTCCATTCTGTCTGTTTTCTTTTGAGTAATTTGTCTTAATGAAACAGGGTTGGGAGCAGATGAATGAAATTCTTCCTGGTTAATATTGATCCCTATCCCAATAATGCTCTGTGAAATTTGGCTTCCTGTTAAATCATTTTCAATCAATATGCCGGCTATTTTTTTGTCTTTCCAATAGATATCATTGGGCCATTTTATTTGCAGGCAATCTGCATGGACATAATGGGCCAATGCGGTACAAATGGCAGAAGCTACCGTCATAGATAAAATGAACTGACTGGCGGGAGCGATTGTTTGGGGGTAAAATACAGTGCTGAATGTCAGATTCTTGCCATATTCTGATTCCCATGAATTTCCACGCTGCCCTTTTCCGGCGGTTTGATATTCTGCCATAAGCGTGGTGAATTCCTTGATTTCTTTTTCCTGGCAAAGTTCTGCAAGTCGGTCATTTGTTGAGGTTACGGTTTCTTCTTTTAAGATTTTGCTTGACCAGTTAGGGGATCTCATCATATTCTTTTTTAAGTTTACGGGTGAATTTTTTGATAACCTCTTCGTATGAGTGGTCTATCAGTGATAAAATAAGTTTGTCGTCAATGTCACCTTGTAAGGATACTTGGTTCCAATATTTCTTATTGAAGTGATAGGCTCCTTCAATGCCGGAATGATGTTCTCTTAATTCCAAGGCATATTCGGGTGCACATTTTAAAGATAGCCATTCCGGGTTGTCCAATCCGATACAGGCATACATTTTCCCCATGACTTTGAATACTAAGGTGACATTGTCAAAAGGGAATTCTTCTGTTGTTCCTTTCTTTCTGATACAGTAATCGCGTATTGTTTCTATGTCCATATATAATATATATATTTTTACCAAATCGGAGGATAAAAGGCTTCTTCAATATGCTCTATAGTGAAAGGAGTCTTTTCGCCCACTAAGGTGATGATATCAAAACGTACAGGTAAATCTACTGAGAACTTGCGCAAGTATGCATCAGTTGAAGCTATAATTCTGCGAATCTTCTTATCTGTTACTGCATCTTCCGGATTACCGAATCTAGTATTCTTGCGGGTCTTTACCTCTATAACAATTAGTTCGTTCCGATATTCGGCGACAATATCCAGTTCTTTTTTTCCGCAATGCCAGTTCCGGTGGCGGATAGAATATCCTTTATCTATGAGATATGCAGCGGCCTCTTCTTCTCCCTCTTTGCCAAATTCGTTGTGTTCTGCCATTCTGTTTCTTTTTGTACAAAAATACTCTTTTTTATGCTTTGTATTTACAGAAGTAAAGCTAATTTTGCAGAGAATATGGCAAACAACGTAAAAAAGAGAGTAAAAGTACCGGCATCAACCCCTAAACGCAAGCAGCGTATGGTATGTTTGATGAGTGAAGAGGAAGTACGGATTGTGGATTGTTATCTTAAAAAGTATAAGATAACCAATAAGGCGCGTTGGTTACGCGAAACAGTATTGACTTTTATCCATCAGAAGATGGAAGAGGATTATCCTACATTGTTTAATGAACATGATATGAGAAGATAAGATGGCAGATGATACCTATTATATGAAACAAGCCTTGATGGAGGCTGTAAAAGCGGCTGAACAAGGAGAAGTTCCGGTGGGGGCGGTGGTAGTCTGTCGTGACCGCATCATTGGTCGTGGGCATAATTTGACAGAAACATTGAATGATGTTACAGCTCATGCCGAAATGCAGGCTGTCACAGCTGCGGCTAATACCTTGGGCGGGAAATACCTGAATGAATGTACTTTGTATGTCACTGTGGAACCGTGTGTGATGTGTGCCGGTGCCATAGCCTGGGCACAGACAGGAAAACTTGTCTTTGGTGCTGAAGATCCCAAAAGGGGATATCAAAAATATGCCCCCGATGCCTTGCATCCAAAGACGATCGTGGTGAAAGGAATACTCGCCGATGAATGTGCCCGATTGATGAAAGATTTCTTTAAGAAAAAACGATAATTCTTATTTCACCTCTTCATAATCTACATACTCTCCCTCATCGTCATCAAAGATTTTTTTTCTGTTTCCCGATGAATGAGAATGTCTATTTGAAGAAGATGAAGAGAATTCTGCAAAGTTTTCATTCTCGTCATTCGTTTGAGTCTGGGCATATGTATTTTGTTTTTGGTGGGTAGATGTTCGATTCTGGTAGGGGGGATGCTTGCCGATCCCGAACAATACACGCAGAATGTTGCCTAATATAGTGAAGCCGATAAAAACAATCAGCAGAAAAATAATAAGTAGAAAGCCTAAAAATCCAAACATAGTAATTTCTTTTTTTATATACCACGTACAACAAGCGTGCCACGTTTATTGTTTACGCTCTTTTTTTAGTTAAAAGAGATAGAATGATATACCACAGGATGATAGCTGCAAAACTGCTGATTTTGAAGAAAGCCAACAGGGGAATACATACAATGAGGAAAATATAGCTGACTTTGTTCTGTTTCCAGGCAAGACTCTTGAATTTTAATGAGAACATTGGAATTTCTGCCACCAGCAATAATGACATAATAACTACCAAGATGAAAAGATATGCCGCATTAAAAGAATCGGATATAAGAAAAGAATGTGCTCCTACAGTCAATGACCCCCAAAATAAAGCATTAGCCGGAGTGGGCATACCGATGAAACTACTGCTCTGGCGTGGGTCAATATTGAACTTGCCTAAACGCAAAGCTGAAAATACGGAAATAAGGAATGCTGTATAAGGCATATAATCGGCAACAGGCAATAGAAAATCAGGATAGTGTACCTCTTTAAATAAAGAAAAGACAATGGCGGAAGGAGCGAACCCAAAAGTGATGTCATCGGCCAACGAGTCTAATTCTTTTCCTAAAGGCCCTGATACTTTGAACAAACGTGCCAACATGCCATCAAAGAAATCAAATACAGCGCCTAGTATAATGAAAGAGATGGCCAAGGTATAGTTTTCGTTAAAAGCCATGACACTGGCAATACAGCCAGAGAATAAATTACAGCAAGTTACCGCGTTAGGAATGTGGCGTGTGATACAGTTTGCCATTGGTGATTTTCTTATTTTAGTTTAGCAATGACGGTTTCGTTACCTACAGTCGCTTGTCCCATCTTGACACAGACTTCGGTTCCTAATGGGAGATAAACATCTACACGCGAACCGAATTTAATAAACCCCATGTGTTCATCAATGTAGCAATCTTCTCCTACTTCGGCATAGGTCACGATTCGACGGGCTATTGCTCCTGCTATCTGGCGCGCCATGACAGTATGTCCTTCAGGAGTTTCAATAACGACCATAGAACGTTCATTTTCCGTACTGGCTTTAGGCAGCCATGCTTTCATAAATTTACCGTTATGATGGTCTACATGTTTCACTACTCCGTCTACGGGATACCAATTGGCATGTACATTGACAATGCTCATAAAAATAGAAATCATTAACCGGCGGTCATGAAAATATTCATGTTCATCTACTTCTTCTATAACTACTATTCTTCCGTCTGCCGGGGCTACTACGATTTTTTCAGTGTCGTGCTCGAATAATCGAATGGGACAACGGAAAAAGTTAACCATTAACAGGTAAACAACGATACTTGCGGTGGCAAATATATAAAATGGAATTTTGCACTCAATTCCCCAAAACAATAGGGCATTGATACCAATTAACAGGATGGCACTGACAATTAAGATGCTTGTTCCCTCTCTATGTAGTCTTATTTTCTTTAATTTCTTCACTATGTATGTATAGACTACTTTTGTATTCTGGTACTTCTTGCTTATGAATGATTTCAACTATACCTTCTCCTATAGGATTTAATTCAAATACTTGTAAATAATCTTTTTCTACATTTAGTTCATCTATCAAATTCCACAACAGTATATTTATTTCTAAAGGTATTTCTTCTTCTACTTTTCTAGTCATGTATCTATTTTCTGTTTTAAACATGTTTCTTTTCTCCTATTATTTTTCTACGGGGTTTCGGGGTTTTAACCTAAATTACTATTAGATCTTTTGGAACATAGAAAAAGTCTTAGTCTATTTTGTTAAACTAAGACTTTCTACATCATGCAATTTTCTTTAAAACTAAAGTATGTATCGTTATCTCCTATTATTATATGATCTACTAATTCTATTCCAAGTATTTCGCCACACTCTTTCAATCTATTAGTAATATTTTCATCTTCTTTACTGCATTTTAGATTTCCTGATGGATGATTGTGAAAACAGATTATTTTTGAAGCATTGCTTAACATAGCTACTTTAAAAACTTCTCTTGGATGTACTATCACTGAATTTACACTACCAATTGAAACTACAGAAATATTTACAGGTTGTTTTTTTGTATCTAAACATGCTACTACAAACTTTTCTCTATCACTATCTATCAAAAAGTTTTTATTAGCTTGTAAGCATCGTAAGGACTACTTATTGTTCTAGTTTCATATAGAACACTACTTTCTTTTACTAATTTCAACGAAACTATGCCAACTCTTTTTACAGGTATTTTCTTTTTATCCATTGTAATCACATCCTTGTACTAATCTATTTTTTCAATTATATCTTTTAATTCTTTTTTACAAATAACAACTATTGAAAAATCACTTGAACACAAAAATAGAACTGAAATGTAATCAGTTCCATGTATCTTATCTATGTATTCAGGTACTACTCGTTTTAGTTGATGTTGCTTCAATTCTTCTAAGCCAAATTTATCTGCTACAGCTACGTATCCACCTAAGTCTTCTGTTGTTCTTTCTGTACCGTAGTTTTCATCTAGTATTTCTATGGTATCTTCTATTGTAAACAGTACTTCTATTGGTAGCTCCTTTACTAAGTCTAGGTCTTGCTTTTTCCAAATATTTATTATCATTGTATTTTCCTCCTTATTTGAAAACAAAATAAACTAGATGAAGTATTTTTACTTAATCTAGCTTTATCATGGTTATAATATATATTTGAAATTACTTCTTATTACAACTTATTTTTAATATCTTCGTTTAAATCTTTCTCTTTATTAAGTTTATCCAATATTAAATATCCCCAAAAAGATACTATTCCTGATAAAAATATTACACTTAATGTAACTTCATTAACGTAGCTCATATATGCATCGCTAACTCCTACACCTGATAACATTCCAGAAAAAACGTATCCGATAATAATTGTTATGATACTTCCAATTAAATATTTCATAATATATTTCCTTTCCTATAAATT
>ENA-OOXF01000127-OOXF01000127.1-human-gut-metagenome-genome-assembly--contig:-NODE-127-length-55438-cov-29.993229_pt1 | contig 55438 bp, 48 predicted proteins | sample MGYA00241586_ERZ501341 | MGnify/ENA primary metagenome ERZ501341 (study PRJEB25962, sample SAMEA2042985) | human gut metagenome | biome: human gut; feature: human-associated habitat; material: faeces... | reverse complement strand
CAAGAGCAATTAACCTACGCTCATTTCCAATAAATTACACTCTTTTCGTAACTTCGCAATACGATAATGAGAATTTGATAAAATAACACTAAAAAGCAGATCGATATGAAAAAGTTAGTTTTTTTACTTGTATGTCTTTTTTCTATACAGACAATGTTGTGGGCAGACAACGATAAGCCAATTCATGTAGGACAATTACCGACGAAAGCACAGACTTTAATAACCACTTATTTTAAAAACCATAAAATCGCTTTGGCTAAGATGGAGTCAGGTATTTTAAATAAAAGTTATGACGTAATTTTTACTAATGGAGAAAAATTAGAGTTTAACAAGTCAGGTGATTGGACCGAAGTTAAATGTACGAAATCAGAAGTTCCTTCCGCTATTGTTCCAGAACCTATCCGGACTTTCTTGAAAAATAACTATCCGGATGGAAAAATAATACAGATAGAGCGAAAAGATAAAGGATATGAAGTGAAGCTTTCTACTCGCTGGGAAATAACCTTTGACAGCAAATATCAAGTTGTAGATATAGACGATTAATTTCTAAAGAAAATGCCCCCAAAAGTTTAACTTTTGGGGGCATTTTTAATGTCTTCCGATTCTAGAGTTGAGGGCTGATATTTTATTAGAATTTATAGCTTAAAGAAATTGTTAGATTTCTATTTCTTAAAGTAGGAGTTTCATAAATGCTTGTATTATTTTTATCTGTATCGGAGGTATATTCGTCTATTAATCCCCAGTCATATCCTAAAGATACAGAATATCTTTTTTGTAGTTCTGCTCCTATTCTGAATCCTAATCCAAAGTCGAAGCGTTTTAGTCCATTACTGCCGAAAACATTCTCAGTATAGTCTTCTTTTACGATATTTGGGTCACTGCCTCCATCTGCTGTAGCTGATATTTGTTCTATCTTGTGTTTGCCGAATAGGCCAATACTGAAGTATGGACCGGCTTCGGCGAATACTGAAACTTTTCTCGTGATGGAATGTCTATAGCCGAAATGAATAGGGATATCCAAATAATAAGGATTTGTTTTTATTCTTCCCAAAATTCTATGATCTTGAGAACAGCCTTTTAAAGACAAAATTGTTCCTGCATTTATATATGTCTTTTCATTCATTGCGAAAATAGGAATCTCAAATCTTGCTCCGATATGAAATCCTGTACGAGAACCTAAACCTCCAAGATCAGAAACATTCAATCCCAATGTAGTTTCCCATCTAAACGGGTCACCGATACTTTGTGCTTTCATTTCCCACACCGTGGCAAATAAAGCTATGAATAAAAACAACCTTTTCATAACATGAAGAGTTTTAAGATTTTATATGAACAATTGCGTGGATGCTGTTACTACAAATATATAAAAATCTTATGGAATCTCTATATTTACTGTTAGATAAAGTATGTCGTTTTTTCTGGTTTTAGTGATGAAAAAAGGGCTGTATCATTCGATACAGCCCTGAACGTTTCTATATAACAGTTTTGTTAAGAATTCATGCTCATAAGAAACTCTTCATTGTCTTTGGCTCTTTCCAGACGTTCCTTTACAAAATCCATAGCTTCTATTGGATTCATATCGGCAAGATATTTACGTAAAATCCACATGCGGTCTAATGTTGTCTTGTCAAGCAATAAGTCGTCACGGCGTGTACTTGATGCTGTGATGTTGACTGCTGGGAAAATACGCTTGTTGCTCAAATTGCGATCGAGCTGAAGTTCCATATTACCTGTTCCCTTGAATTCTTCAAAAATTACTTCATCCATCTTCGATCCGGTATCAATCAGAGCAGTAGCAATGATGGTCAGTGAACCGCCACCTTCGATATTGCGCGCAGCACCGAAGAAACGTTTCGGTTTATGAAGGGCATTTGCATCAACACCACCCGACAAAACTTTACCAGATGCAGGAGATACTGTATTGTAGGCACGAGCCAGACGAGTAATAGAGTCCAGGAAAATAACTACGTCATGTCCGCATTCTACCATGCGTTTTGCTTTTTCCAGTACGATACCAGCAATCTTTACGTGACGTTCTGCAGGTTCGTCGAATGTTGAGGCTATAACTTCTGCATTTACGCTACGAGCCATATCTGTAACTTCTTCCGGACGTTCATCGATGAGCAGCATAATCATGTATACTTCCGGATGATTGGCAGCTATTGCATTAGCTATATCTTTCATCAATATAGTTTTACCCGTTTTAGGTTGTGCAACGATAAGTGCACGCTGTCCTTTTCCGATTGGAGCAAAAAGATCAACTACACGGGCTGATAAATTGTCATCATATCCTTTGCAAAGTTTGAATTTCTCGTCAGGGAAGAGTGGAGTCAGATGGTCGAATGGAACACGGTCACGTACCAATCCGGGGTCCAGTCCGTTTATTTTTGAAACTTTGACCAGAGGGAAATATTTTTCTCCTTCTTTGGGTGGACGGATCGTACCTTCTACTACGTCACCAGTCTTCAGTCCGAATAATTTGATTTGCGACTGAGATACATAAACGTCATCAGGAGAAGAAAGATAATTATAGTCTGAAGAACGGAGGAAGCCATATCCATCAGGCATGATTTCCAGCACTCCGGTTCCCGATAAAATATCATCAAATTCATAAGGCTTCTCAACCGGTTTTGGCTGTTGGACAACCTGTTCTGCTACGACTGACTGTGGAGCAGGAAGATTAGCGGTTGTATTCTGAGGAGCTGGATGATTGGTATTTTGATGTTGTTGCTGTTGACGTCCTGCCTGATTGTTATTGTTGTTGCGGTTGTTATTGTTGTTATAACGCTGCTGACGGGCTTGATACTTATTGTTGTTAGGCTTGTTTTCCTTTTCAGGTTTTTCGGCAGGTACAGGTGCAGCTGTATCCATTTTTGTAGCTTCAAATTTACCCAGCAATTCAGTAGGAAGTTCTATTTTTTCTGAAGGAAGATCTTCGATTGGAATAAAATCATCACCACCTGTGAGATTTAATGCTGGAAGTTCCATATCATCGTTTTCCATAGGTACAGGAACGGGAGCTGGAACTGCCGGAGTCTGTTTTTCTGTTTCTTTAGGAGCTGATAGTTGTTCTTTTTCTAATGTCGTCTTGTTTTTGCTGCCGGGCTTACGGCCACGTTTTGCTTTAGGCTTTTCTGCAACAGTATCAGCATTTGTTGTTTCTGTTTGAACTTCTGCGGGTTGAGATATTTCGTCTTTGAATATTGGAGCAGGTGCAGGCAAAGGAGGAGTGTTTGCTTCTAGTTTTTGTGCTTTGTCTTTAGTTGCTGTGTACACTTTGTCGCCTTCTTTTTTTACGCTGATGCGTGAGCGTTTGCGCGGCTGTCCTTCTTTGCGTTCTTCGTTTGTTTTGGCAGCTGCCGCCTTTTTGGTTGCACCGACGATAGCTTGTTCGTCCAGAATGCGGTATACCAGTTCCTCCTTGCGTAGCGTACTGGTTTTTTTCAGTCCCAACTCTTTGGCAATCTGCTGCAATTCAGACAAATCTTTGTCATTTAGTTGAATGATGTTATACATAAATATGTTGTAATGAATTTTGTAAGTATCTGAAAGCGCAGCACGCAGGATTGCGCACAGGCAAATAATCGGGATATGCCGTTATCTATGCGTCTATCAGTAATTACAGATTATAATGATTGTTTTTAGTTTGATGTAAGTAAAAAGAAGTTTTTACATTGACAAAATTACGTCTTTTTCTGATATTATCCAATAGACTTGCCTTTTTTTTTATTTTTTTCTTCAGTTTGTAAGAAAAGTGTTATTTTAGCGTTGAATTTGATTCATTGAGTTATTATACTAAAAACTAAACAAAACAACATGAAGAAAGTAATTTTTACAGAAAAAGCTCCTGCTGCTATCGGTCCGTATAGCCAGGCTATCGAGGCAAACGGTATGGTATTCTTGTCAGGTCAGCTTCCTGTTGATCCTGCAACTGGTGAATTTGCTCCTGGTGGGGTAGCAGAACAGACTGCTCAGTCATTCGAGAATATTAAGAATATTTTAGCAGAAGCTGGTTTGACTACTGCAAATATTGTAAAGACTACTGTTTTTTTGGCAGATATGTCATTGTTTGCAGAAATGAATGGAGTATATGCTAAATATTTTGACGGTGATTTCCCTGCTCGTTCTGCTGTTGCTGTAAAGGCTTTGCCGAAGGGAGCTTTAGTGGAAATTGAATGTATTGCTGTCAGATAATCTGAGTATTTACATTGAATGTGTTGTCATTCAGGATGTTGCTGATGCTTCTCCTGGATGACATTATTTTAAATATAGTAATATGATTGGAGTAAAATTCTTTTCTCATATTGGCAACAAGTGGAAATTTTCTACCTATCTGTTGGCGGTAGTGATATTATTGGTTACGGGAATATATATTTATCGGTATGAACCATTTCGTTCTGGTTTTGAGATTTCCGACGAATTGGGAGGGAATATATTTCCTGTAACGATTTTGTCAACGGCAACAACCGATGCGAATCTCATTCTTCCGGCTGATACCAATTATTTGGGTAATCCCAAATCGTGCATCGCTGTTCGTGTGAAAAGTGCTTATACCAATAGCAAGCTAAGAATAGAGGTCGACGAAACACCTTTTTTTTCACGTTCCGTATCTGAGTTTATTTTACCCGAATCGGGAAAGGAATATTTGGTTTTCCCGGATATTGTATGGAATTATAACGCTTTGCGTGAAAACGAACAGGCTGTTCCAGTCAGTGTTTCTGTGCATTTAAAACTGAATAAACGCGAATTGGGTAGCAGGGTGCACACATTTTCGGTGCGGAGCATAAATGAATGCCTATTGGGATATATAGACAGCCGCATGAAATTTCACGATACAGGAGATTTTTTTGCCGCTTATGTGAATGAAGATAATCCTAAAATAGACCAGATTTTACGTGAAGCGTTGAACGCTCGTATCGTCAATCGTTTTTGGGGGTATCAAGGCAAGAGCGAAGAGGTTGTCGACAAGCAGGTATATGCATTGTGGTATGTTTTGCAGAAAAGAAACTTCAAATATAGCTCCATCAGTAACAGTAGTTTGTCTTCGAATGTTGTTTTTACTCAACGTGTCCGCACTTTTGATGATGCTTTGCAGTCGGCGCAAATTAATTGTGTAGATGGCAGTGTGCTTTTTGCATCTTTACTGAAAGCAATCAATATAAATCCGATACTGGTGCGTGTCCCCGGACATATGTTTGTAGGATATTATACTGATCGCATGCATAAAAATATTCATTTTCTGGAAACTTCGATGATAGGTGATGTGAACCTGGATGATTTCTTTCCGGAAGAAAAACTGGATTCCACTGTAGCCGGAAAATCGCAGGAAAGTATTTCCCGGTTTATGTTTGACAAGTCGAAGGAATATGCTACCCGTATCTATAAAGAAAATGAAGAACTGATACATTCGGGAAAGGTAAATTATATGTTTTTGGAGATAGATAAGGCTACCCGTGCATATATACAGCCTATCGGAAAGTAAATCTTTATATTTATGAAGCTTATATACTTATATCATAGTGGATTTGCCTTATTAGGTGAAGGATATACCATTATTTTCGATTACTTTGAAGATTCTGCCTCTCCGTCAAGTGGCATCGTACATGATGAATTGTTGCAGCGTCCCGGCAGATTATATGTACTTTCCAGTCACAGTCATGCGGATCATTTTAATAAAGAGGTACTAACCTTTCGTGAAAAACATCCTGATATAGTGTATATATTCTCGCAGGATATTTTGCATGAGGAGAAACTTCTTTCAACGGATGCTGTATGGTTGAAGAAGGGAGATTGCTATGCAGATGATGTATTGCGGGTGCATGCTTTCGGGTCTACAGATGTGGGTATATCTTTTCTTGTTGAGGCGGAAGGCAAAAAAATATTTCATGCCGGTGACTTGAATAACTGGCACTGGATGGATGAAAGCAGTGAAGCTGAATGGAAAGGATATGAGCGGGATTATCTTTTTGAACTGGATTGTATCTGTAGTTATACTCGCAATATGGATGTCGTGATGTTTCCTGTTGATCCTCGTTTGGGTACAGAATATATGCGTGGTGCGCGTCAGTTTGTAGAACAGATAAAAACGTCTATCTTTGTACCGATGCATTTTGATGAAGCATACGATAAGGCAGCAGCTTTCCTGCCGATAGCTCAGAAAAACGGCGCTTCTATGCCTATGCTTCGTTCGAGAGGGCGAGAAATAGATTTATAGTTTAATAAAAAATATATACAATATGCAAGTAAAAGGAAGATTTGACCATTTTAATATCAATGTAACTGATCTGGAAAAGAGTATCAAGTTTTATGAAACAGCATTGGGATTACACGAATCACATCGTAAGGAAGCAAGTGACGGTTCATTCATTTTAGTGTACATGGCTGATGACCATTCGAACTTCTTGCTCGAGCTTACTTGGTTGCGCGACCATACAGAAGCTTATGAGTTAGGAGAAAATGAAAGCCATCTTTGCCTGCGTGTAGAAGGTGATTACGATGAAGTACGCAAATTCCATAAAGAGATGGGTTGTGTATGTTTCGAAAATGAAAAAATGGGACTTTACTTTATCAATGATCCGGATGATTATTGGATTGAAATTCTGCCGGTAAAGTAATTCCGAGATAAAACCTCACAGCGAAAATTATACGTAGTACAGTAAAAATAGCAAACAGTTATGATGAAATATATATCCCCCGGTTCATGGTTCTCATTGGAGTATCCGTCCGATTGGCGTGAGTTTGAAGACACAGAAGATAGCTTCTTGTTTTATAATCCTGATAAATGGATGGGAAATTTCCGTATATCAGCTTATCAGGGAGAAAGTCATACATATGCACAAGAGTGTATTGATTATGAAATGCAGCAAAGCCGTGGAGTGAAATTGGTCAAGGTAGGCAAATGGAGTTGTGCATATCTGACGGAAAGTTTTCAGGAGAACGGTGTGTGGTATACTTCCCACATTTGGGTGACGGGTAAAGAAAATATTTCGATTGAATGTTCGTTTACTGTGCCTAAAGGAGAAAATATCAAAGTCGCAGAGCAGATAATAGCTTCGCTGAATGTACGTGGTGCAAAGGATAAACCATGGAAAGAAATTATTCCGGTACGTGTACTCGAGATTAATGCGATCAATGAAGCATACGACTGGGCTGTATCTACCATAAAAAAACAGCTGACTAAAGATTTTACTTCCAGTGAGGCTGATATAGAAAGCATACAGAAAGTGATAGATAGCGGACGCTTTAATGCAAATCAGCGCTCGGCGTGGGAGAATTTCGGTTTTGCTTTCGGTGCTATTCTTGTGAATGAAATGGACGGAATGGACTGGGTAACTGTAATAGACGGCAAAGAAGAGTATCCGGCTTTGCGTTTTGCCCAGACTGATGTGATGGTGTATCCTTCCCGACTGATTTGGAATAAGGTGAAAAATGGTCAGCCGTGCAACCTGAAAGCTGAGTATGAACGGATTCGCTCTGAAGTGGAAGCTGTACTTTGATAATTAAATTATACAATTAATATTTTAGAAGAAAAAGAATGATTCCATATTTACAAGTCGAAAATCTGACAAAGTCGTTTGGAGATTTGGTGTTGTTTCATGAAATATCATTTGGTATTGCACAGGGACAGCGTATCGGACTTATTGCTAAGAATGGAAGTGGAAAAACAACATTGTTGAATATTCTGGCAGGCAAGGAAGGGCACGATGAAGGGAATATTACGTTTCGTCGTGATCTTCGTGTAGGATATCTGGAGCAGAGCCCTTCTTATCCCGAAGAACTTACTGTTCTGGAGGCTTGTTTTCATCATGGCAATAGTACGGTAGAGCTGATAAAAGAATACGAAAAGTGCATGGAAACTCCCGGCAATCCGGGATTGGAGGATTTGCTGGCCCGCATGGAGCATGAAAAGGCGTGGGACTATGAGCGCCGTGCCAAGCAGATTCTCTCACAGCTGAAAATCCGTCATTTCGATCAGAAAATCAAACATCTTTCCGGAGGGCAGCTGAAACGTGTAGCTTTGGCAAATGTGCTGATAAATGAACCCGATTTGCTGATATTGGACGAGCCGACCAACCATCTTGATCTGGATATGACTGAGTGGCTGGAGGAATACCTGAATCGTGCCAACCTGAGTTTGCTGATGGTAACACACGACCGTTATTTCCTCGACCGTGTCTGTTCGGAAATCATTGAAATAGACAAAAAGCAGATTTATTCATATAAGGGAAATTACAGTTATTATCTGGAAAAACGTCAGGAACGTATTGATGCTACTAATGCCGAAATAGCACGTGCCAATAATCTGTATCGTACCGAGCTGGAGTGGATGCGCCGGATGCCTCAGGCACGTGGCCATAAGGCCCGCTATCGTGAGGAAGCTTTTTATGAGCTGGAGAAGGTAGCCAAACAGCGTTCCTATGATGCTAATGTAAAGCTTGATGTAAAAGCTTCGTACATTGGTTCGAAGATTTTTGAAGCGAACCATTTGTGCAAGAGCTTTGGCGATATCAAGATTCTGGACGATTTCTCGTATATCTTTGCCCGTTATGAGAAGATGGGTATTGTGGGTAATAACGGAACAGGAAAATCTACTTTTATAAAAATCCTGATGGGACTGGAAAAGCCGGACAGTGGTACGCTCGATATTGGTGAAACCGTCCGCTTTGGTTATTATTCGCAGGAGGGATTGCAGTTTGATGAACAGATGAAGGTAATAGATGTGATAACAGATATTGCTGAGGTTATCGAACTAGGCAACGGAAAGCGTTTGACGGCATCTCAGTTCTTGCAGCATTTCCTGTTTACTCCCGAAACGCAGCATAGTTATGTTTATAAACTGAGTGGAGGAGAACGCCGCCGTTTGTATCTGTGTACTGTGCTGATGAAAAATCCTAATTTCCTGGTGCTGGACGAGCCTACCAATGACTTGGATATAGTAACGCTTCAGGTGCTGGAGGAATATTTACAAAGCTTTAAGGGCTGCGTAATTGTAGTCAGTCACGACCGCTATTTTATGGATAAGGTTGTAGACCATCTGTTAGTCTTTAAGGGACAGGGAGATATACGTGATTTCCCGGGAAACTATTCAGACTATCGCGACTGGAAGCTGGCTAAGGCTGAGCACGAAAAAGAAGCTGTAAAACCGAAAGAAGAAAAGACGCAGCGTGTACGCTTGAACGACAAGCGTAGAATGACTTTTAAAGAAAGAAAAGAGTTTGAACAGCTGGAGAAAGAAATTGCCGATCTGGAAGCAGAAAAGAAACAACTGGAGGAGGCTTTATGCAGCGGTTCACTTAGTGTGGAGGAACTGACAGAAAAGTCAAAACGTCTTCCGATGCTGAATGATGAACTTGACGAGAAAACAATGCGTTGGCTTGAATTGAGTGAAATAGAGGCATAGCTTTCTATATATACTTGTAAATCAGTGAGATAATTTTGTCTTTATGCTTAGCCAAATAAAAGGTGAAAAGTAGAAAAAAAATTCTCGATGTTTTTCTAAAATTCGTACAAATTTTAAAAAAAACATTGAGAATTTTTTTTGTAAACATGCAGACAAATTTAGTACTATCTGAAGGTATGTTTTTCGGAACTTATTTTTGCAGTGAATTATTAATAGACTCTATATAATCCAGAATTTCTTTTCGTCCGGTTTTCTTTTCCGATGAAGATATGAAATACGGTGGAAGCTCTTCCCATTGTTCTTTCAAAACCTCCATATATCGGTTGACATTGAATTTGGTTTTGCCACTGCTTTGTTTGTCGGATTTAGTAAAAATGATAGCAAAAGGTACACCGTTTTCACCCAGCCACTCCATAAATTCCAGATCGATTTTCTGAGGCTCCAGACGGCTGTCTACCAGTACAAACAGACAGGTCATCTGTTCACGTTCAAGCACATAATATTCTATAAGCTTTTGTATCTTGTCCATCATTTTTTTACCCCGCTGTGCGTAGCCGTATCCTGGGAGGTCTACCAAATACCATTCCTTATTGACTAAAAAATGGTTGATGAGCAATGTCTTTCCGGGTGTTGCAGATGTCATAGCCAATTTTGGCTGTTTGGTCAGCATGTTGATGAGGCTGGACTTTCCTACGTTAGAGCGTCCTATAAAGGCATATTCCGGCAGATTAGTCTGAGGGCACATGTCTGCTCTTGAATTACTGACTACAAATTCGGCACTGGTTATTTCCATATTAATTTGTTTTTTTACTCTCTGCAAAGATAGAATAAAAAGAAGCAAAATGAAAATATAGATGTATTTAGTCGTCTTTTCAGTGAAATATGCCGCATTCTCCGTATATTTGTACAATGAAATATATTTATGTTGCCATTGGTTCCATATCTTTAGTGCTGGGAGTTATAGGAATATTTCTTCCAATACTGCCTACTACGCCTTTCTTGCTGCTTTCTGCCGCATTGTTTTTCAGAGGCTCGCCACGTTTATACACCTGGCTGCTGGAACATAAGTATTTGGGACCGTATATCCGCAGTTTTCGTGAGGACAGAGCCATTCCGCTTCGGGCTAAAATTATCTCTGTTTCATTACTTTGGATTACAGCTATTCACTGTGTGCTTTTTTTATTTCCATATTGGTGGCTCAAAGGAATAATGGCCGTAGTGACTATTGGTGTTACTATTTATATTTTGTCTTTTAAAACCCGTTCTCCCCGATGAACAAATTAACTTTTTGTAACCGCAATGAGGCTATAGCCCGCATGAACCGGTTGGGAAAGGAAAGAACCCGATTTTTCTTTCTGATTAATTTTGATGAAACGGAATGTCTGGTCTCAAAACTGGATGATATCCCTGCCGGGCAACTGGCTTTTATTTTTCCTGAGGTAGCGAATGTATGTTCTGTATCAGAATTGAAACCTGAAAATATTTTATGGAAAGCTTATCCGCAATCGTATGAAGAATACTTGCGTTCATTTGATATTGTACATCGTAATTTGTATGCGGGAAATTCATTTCTGACAAATTTAACGTGTGCCACTCCGGTTGAAACGAATCTTTCTTTATATCAAGTATTTCTTCACGCTACGGCACGATATAAGCTTTGGTATGATGATCGCTTTGTTGTGTTTTCACCTGAAACTTTTGTCCGTATAAAAGAGGGCTATATTTATTCGTTCCCGATGAAAGGAACAATTGACGCTTCGTTGCCCGATGCGAAGGAAGTATTGCTGAGGGATGAAAAAGAAGCGGCAGAGCATGCTACGATTACAGATCTGATACGAAACGATTTGAGCCGGGTGGCTACTGAAGTGACGGTTACGCGCTACCGCTATCTGGACGAACTGCATACTCATTGTGGAAGGTTGCTTCAGATGAGTTCTGAAATCAGAGGGCGTTTACCTGAAAACTATCACGAAAAGTTGGGGTCGTTGTTCTTCGAACTCCTTCCTGCCGGTTCTATTACCGGTGCTCCCAAGAAGAAAACGGTGGAGATAATCCGTGAGGCAGAAACATACGACAGAGGTTTTTATACCGGAGTCATGGGATATTTTGATGGTAAGAATCTGGATAGTGCTGTCATGATCCGTTTTCTGGAACACACAGATGGTGGATTCGTGTATAAAAGTGGGGGAGGAATTACATTCCGCAGTACGGCCCGAAGTGAATATGAAGAAATGATACAGAAAATATATGTGCCGATTTATTGAAACAATTCGTATAGAAGGTGGAAAGGTGTGGAATCTGTCCTGTCATAATGCCCGTATGAATACAACCCGAAAAAGGGTGTGGGGCAATTGTCCCGCACTTTCTTTGGAGGATATTCTGAAGCCAGAACCTTGGCAGGAACGGACACGCTGCCGGGTAGTATATGGAGAGAACATAGAGGAGGTCGTATATATTCCATATACGATAAGGCAGGTTTCTAGCTTGAAACTGGTACCTTGTGATGACATCGCATACGAACTGAAAAGTGCAGACCGTAGCATGCTGGACAAACTTTTTGCCTTGCGTGGGGAGAAAGATGATATACTGATTGTGAAGAATGGCAGGATTACCGATACATCGATTGCCAATGTCGCCCTCTGGAACGGAACAGAATGGCATACTCCTTCTTTTCCGTTGCTGAAAGGAACGCAGCGTCAGTTTTTACTTGACAGAAAGCAGATAATAGAAACAGACATATCCGTAGAAAACCTTTCTTCGTATTCCCGGATATGTCTGTTTAACGCCATGATTCCCTTTGGAGAGATAACGCTCGGTTGTGAGGAGTTGGACTATTAGATAGGCCAACCTTCTTCTTTCAGCGCTTCTTTCAGTTGTAAAAATCTTTCGGCTTCCACATCGTTGTCGATAAATTTATCGAAGTTTGCGATGTTCATAGCAGCCCAAGTCTTGCCTTTTTCCACTTCTGTGTCTGGAGCAAACGAAAGATATAATTTCATCGCTTTCTGATAGTTACCTTCCAGCATCCAGTAATGTGCCCGGTAACTGATAACGGCAGGCAGCTTCTTAAACTGTTCGGGCAGACATTTATAAATCATATCGGCAGCTTCCGACTGCGAAGCCAGTACGGCATAATACATACCGTCTATTTGTGTATCAATTCCCTTGCGTGTCGTGACAAAAGCATCATAAATCTGAATGCTTAATATCTGGTTGATAATAAATATCCGTGGAACGGGAGTGTGTGCGCACATGGCCATGATGTGGTCAGTATCTATTTCACCATCGAACATATCACGGAATATTTTTTCATAAGGCAGTCTGACACTGGATATGCCTTGCGGTTGGAAGCAAATCCAGTATAAATTGCGTTCTGAGATTCGTCCGTTTTTGTCCCGATATGTGATGTGAATAGGGTGATAGCAGCAAATAGCCATAAGCAATGCTTCTGCAACTTCTTCTCCATTACCTTCTTCCGAGAAATCGCATGTCATGACGTCTGTAGCGAAAGGTGTTTCCAGACCTTCTATTTTTGCTATCTCGTTGTATGGGATAAAGTGATTTTCTTCTAGCACCACTTCTTTCCCTTCTACTCCCCAGATGAACAACTCTGCTTTTAATTGCAGCGTACGTGATTCGTAAATATACTGACAACCGTTTGTTTCTGAAGTGATTCGAGTATATGGATAGTGCAAGGTACTTTCTTCCAGCCGTGCTTTCATTTCCTGATAAGCTTCCAGTATATCCGAAGAATGAGGCTGTTGCTCTTCTTCCTTTTGAGGAGTTTCCGGTTCGGCCGTTACTTTTTCATTCTCAGGTTGAGGAAGAGGTTGTTCTTCCTTGTCTGATTCTGGCTGAGCGGTTTGCATCTGTTCCTTTTCATGAATCAGTTGCTCTTTTTCCTCTAGTAAAAGATGCATCTTTTTCTGCAATTCTGAAAGGTTGGCTTTCAAAGTTGAATTCTCAGATTGGATAGCATCTAATTTTTCCTGAGTTTCGGAAAGTTCTCTTTGCAAGGCTGTATAGTTTTTTGCAAGATCTTGTGAAGATTTTTCAGATTGTTCTTCCAGTTCCTTTTTATTAGCCTCGAGGATTTCTTTTTGTTTTTCTACTTCAGCCAGTTTTTCTTCCAGCTCTTTCTTGCTGGCAGCAATAGTTTCTTTTTGCTTTTCCGCTTCAGTTAGTCTTGCTTCCAGTTCTTTCTTACTGGCAGCAATAGTCTCTTTCTGTTTTTCCGCTTCAGTCAGCTTGGCCTCTAGTTCTTTCTTGCTGGCAGTGATGGTTTCTTTCAGCTTTTCTGCTTCAGTCAGTTTTTCTTCCAGCTCTTTCTTGCTGGCAGCGATGGTTTCTTTCTGCTTTTCTGCTTCGGTCAGTTTTTCTTCCAGCTCTTTCTTGCTGGCAGTGATAATTTCTTTCTGTTTTTCTGCTTCAGTCAGTTTTTCTTCCAGTTCTTTCTTACCGGCAGCAATAGTCTCTTTCTGTTTATCTGATTCAGCCAGTTTTTCTTCCAGTTCTTTCTTATCAGTAGCTAGAACTTCTTTCTGTCTTTCAGAATCGGCTAGCTGATTTTTTAATTGTTGAATATCATTATCTCGTGAAACAATTTCCTGTTCAGAATATTGCATTTTCTCCAATCCGGTTGCTTTGTCGGATTGAAGTCTGGATATTTCAGTTTGGAGAAGTGAAATCTCTTTCTGATGTTCTGCAATTGAGGTTTGTAATTGGGTGAGTTCAGTTTGTGCAAGTGATAACTCTTCCTGTGTTTCGGTTAGCTGAGTACGTTTATAAGTTGCCTCTTTATTAGCATCTTTGACTTCAAATGAAAGTTGCTGATTCTTTATTAATAAAGCTTCGTTGTCGTTTTGTAATTGTTCAATATCAATGCCTGTCAGCTTTTTGATCAGATGAAAAGTGAATTTACCCATAACTGTGTAAAAAGATAATTTGGTTAATGAATGTTGCAAATTACGTAAATATTTCTGAATGTTCAGTATAAATGCGGTTTAAATTGTATCTTTTTGCATGAAAAATCCAATCTATTTCAATCTTTATCATTAGTTTTGTACTTCATTTTAGAAAAATAAGAAAAATGCAAGACTTTATAACACACAATGAATATTTAACTGGAAATCGGGCGAATAGTTTGATTAATCGCAAAATGATATTCCGTATATTGGGTATTTTATTGTTTATAGAAGGTGGGCTGTTTTTATTATGTGCAGGTGTTTCCCTGTGCTATCAGGAACATAGTTATATTTATTTTCTTTATTCAACCTTATTGGCCGCAGCTGTCGGTTGCGTGCTGTTGTTCCTTGGTCGTAATGCAGAAAATAAGCTTTCTCGTCGTGATGGCTACTGTATTGTTGCATTTACATGGCTTTTATTTACTACGTTTGGAATGCTTCCTTTCTACCTTAGTGGCGAAATACCTTCTGTTACCGATGCTTTCTTTGAAACGATGTCAGGGTTTACAACCACAGGTGCGACGATTCTTGATGATATTGAGTCACTGTCGTATGGAATGCTTTTCTGGCGTAGCTTTTCTCAGTGGATTGGAGGTTTAGGAATTGTCTTTTTTACGATAGCGGTATTACCGATATTCGGAGTCGGAAATCAGGTTCTGTTTTCTGCTGAAGCGACAGGGGTGACTCATGATAAGATTCATCCGAAAATCAGTATAATGGCTCAGTGGCTGTGGACTGTATATTTGCTTCTTACAATAACGGAAACGGTATTGTTGATGTTGGGAGGCATGAATTTGTTTGATGCAGTCTGTCATTCGTTTACAACTACTGCTACGGGAGGATATTCTACTAAACAAGATAGTGTGGCATATTGGAATTCTCCTTTTATAGAGTATGTGATAGCGATTTTTATGGTCCTGTCGGGAATAAACTTTTCATTATATTTTATGTGCCTGAAAGGAAAATTCTTCAATCTGTTCAAAGACGATGAATGTAGATGGTTCTTGATGTCTGTAGGTATAGTAACTTTACTTATCACAGTTCCTTTGGTCATGCAAAACCATTATGGATGGGAAGAAGCTTTTCGGAAGGCATTTTTTCAAGTAGCAAGTATTCATACATCTTGTGGGTTTGCTACTGATGATTATAATGTATGGCCTCATTTTACATGGATGCTTTTGATTTATACAATGTTTGCAGGAGGTTGTACTGGCTCTACTGGCGGGGGAATAAAGAATATGCGTTTGCTTATTCTTTTCCGTAATATGAAGAATGAGTTCAGCCGCCTGATTCATCCTCGTGCTGTATTACCCGTAAAGGTAAATCAGCAGGCACTTTCTCTTTCTACTATCTCTACTGTAAATACTTTTATTTTATTGTATTTGATTTGTATTTTTGTAGGCTGGGTAGCTTTAATGTTTATGGGGCTTGAACTTACAGAGTCTTTTGGACTGGTAGCTTCTAGTTTGGGTAATGTCGGACCTGGTTTAGGTGCATATGGTCCTGCCTTTTCGTGTAGTGCTCTTCCTGATCTTGCTAAATGGTTACTGTCTTTTATGATGTTAATAGGAAGATTGGAGCTATTTGGCATTCTGCTGATGTTTTCGCCTGGTTTTTGGCATAAACGTTGACCTTTCTGTTAGGTATCGAAAAGTCTTGTATAGAGAAGTTTAATACCGATTATTGCATAAGATAAATAGCCGTATCATTACTTAAATAAAGTTTGATACGGCTATTTTTTATTCTAAAAGTAACTATCCTATACTTTCTGGAATGCTCATTTAATTTTGAGGCACTCTCATGTTTGTATTAATTATAGTTCTAAAGCTAGAACGAAAATTTGTTAGTCGATAAAGCGTTTGGTCAGCTCATCAAATTCGTCTATTCTTCTATCACGCAAGAATGGCCACCAGCGACGAACATTTTCGCTTCGGTTCATATCTATCTCTACTACGAGATTTTCTTCTTTCAGATTGCTTGCTTGTGCAAGAATTTCTCCTTGTGGTCCGGCTACGAAGCTATTTCCCCAAAATTGGATGCCATTGGTTTGTCCGGAAGGATCAGGTTCAAGTCCTACTCGGTTTACGGCGATGACAGGAAGTCCGTTTGCAACAGCATGACCGCGCTGTACTGTTACCCATGCTCCAAGCTGACGCATCTTTTCATCTTGTGTATCACTGCTTTCCCATCCGATTGCTGTTGGATAAATAAGTAGTTCTGCACCTTTTAAAGCCATCAGTCTGGCTCCTTCTGGATACCATTGATCCCAGCATACTTGAACACCTAGTTTACCCAGACTTGTTTCTATTGGCTCAAATCCCAGATCACCTGGAGTGAAATAGAATTTTTCATAATAGGCAGGATCATCTGGTATATGCATTTTACGATATTTTCCCGCAATACTTCCGTCAGTGTCGAATACAACGGCTGTATTGTGATAAAGTCCGGGTGCACGACGCTCAAATAGTGAAGTAACCAATACTATATGATAAGCTGCTGCTATTTCACTATAAAATCCGGTTGACGGTCCGGGGATAGGCTCTGCCAGATCAAATAAAGATGTATCTTCTGTTTGACAGAAATAGGGAGTATTATGTAATTCCTGTAGAACAACAAGTTGTGCACCGGCTTGTGCAACAGAAGCAATATTACGGTGCAATTTTTCCAAATTTATTTTCAGGTCATTCGTACATGCTTGTTGTACAATACCTACTCGAATGGTTCTTTTCATATCGGTTAAAATTTTAATGTTTGCTGTTTTTTACACTTTCCGGATATTGCATGGTAACGCAATGCAATGAGCCATGCTGCTTAATTAGTGGGCAACAATCTATTCCTACAATATCTTTTTCAGGAAAAGCTTGTGCTAATATCTGAGCAGCCTTTTGATCGTTATCCGGTTGGTTGTATGTCGGATACAATATGGCATCATTCATTATCAGGAAATTGGCATATGTTGCAGGCAGACGTTCACCTTCTTCATCATAAATAGCTGTTGGCATAGGCAGAGGAAGCAAGCGGTATGGTGTATTCTCCAGTGTGCGGAACGTTTTCAGCTGTTCTTCCATTTTAATGAGTTCATCATAATGTTCATCTGCGCTATCTGTACATTGTACATAAACAATAGTGTTGTCCGGACAAAGTCTAGCCAATGTATCTATGTGGCTGTCAGTATCATCACCTGCAAGGAATCCGTGATCCAGCCATAAAACTTGTTGAAGATTAAATCTTTCTTTTAAGTATAGCTCTATATCCTCACGCGTCATTACGTCGTTCCGATTAGGAGCGAGGAGACAGGTAGAAGTTGTAAGCATGGTTCCTTTACCATCACTTTCGATAGATCCTCCTTCAAGTATAAAGTTACGACAGTTTGTATAACTCCCTTTTAACAGATTGCTCTGATATAAATTCCAGTTTATCAGATTATCTTTATTTGCTGCAAACTTCATTCCCCAACCATTAAAACAGAAATCTAACAGCAGGGGAGTCCCGTCATTTTGGAGCAATGTGATAAAGCCGTGATCGCGTGCCCAAGTATCGTTGGTCGGGCATTTTACAAAATGTATATTGTCTTTATATTTGAAGTCTTTTAATTTTTCTGGATATTCAGGGGCAATCAGTAAAAGAGGTTGCCGAGAAGCTATTTCACTGGCGAGGTTGAAAAAACATGTTTCTACTTCATCTAACATGTAGTTCCAGTCGGTTCCGCTATGCGGCCACGTCAGCTGGATGTAGCTTTGTGGATGCCATTCGGCGGGTAAGAAATAATTCTTTTCCATAATGAGATAGTTTGTTTTATAATGTTGTTGTTCTTTTCTTATTGGCTGTTGCGCTTGCTGCGACGTTTTAATAGAATCCAGTCAAATAATTCGCGCCAGTTCGTAAAATCTTTTTTATACATTAAACCTATTCCTTGTGTTGTCAGAGTAGATTTTGTAAAGTATCTGTCGTTGGTCTGATTATATCCTTTCAAGCGGAAATCACCGTTTTTAGTCAGTAGCCACATTGCTTCAAAATCTCCTACGAAGTTGGTGTTACGCATAGGGTTATCGCGGTAACCGAAATTACCATTAATAATTAATCGGTTGTTAAGCAGTCTTCCTGAAAGAATAGCTTCTGCCTCTACGTCAGTCCACCCTTTATCGCCTGTACTTAAATTGGTTCCCACGTTCCAGTTCTGGCTGTCTATTACTTGAGAAAGCATATTATTTAACTGTCCGGAAAGTGTGCTGAAAGCCAGTGAACTTGTTGCATCCGACTGATTGGCATTGTTGGCATAATCAAAGGTATAAAACTTTCCAATACTCAACAAATAAATGATTTGTGTATTCATTTGCTCTTCTGTACTGGTTAAACTTCGTACCAATTCCCGGTCTTCATCGCTAACGGTCGGCAAGTCCAGGTCGAATTTTAATGTAGGAGCCGTCAGGTTACCTCTCAGATTCAGTAAACAGTTTACCTTTACAGTTCCTTTGGTATTTGAAGCATCAGCCACTAAATCATTTAATGAAGCAGAGTTAACGGTATAAACAGCCTGTACATCCAGATTGGCTTCTCGTGGATTTCCGTTGAATGAAACTGTTCCTCCTGATTGCAGGATGAAATCTTTATGGATAACATTCTGCATGCTCATTTTGTATATTCCTTCTTCGATATTGTAGTTACCGAAAATCTGGAAATCTCCTTTATTATAATAGTTGATACGCAGGTTGCCGGTTCCGTTTGCAGAAATGTTATCTCTTGCTATAGGATCCATGACGATACGCATGGTAGCAGCCGGAGTTGCTTCTATCTGGAGATTAATGTGGGTATCAGTAGGAGTGTCTTCTTCCTCCTTATGATCTGTTTTGTTTAAATGATGATATAATTCAGTCTGAATGTTTTCTTGCTGTCTTCGGGGAGTCTTGTCCACAAATTTTATAAATTGTGTATTGGTTGCTTCAGCTGCTGTGGCGGTTACGTATGTAAACTTTGTTTGTGGATCAGTTCGTAATGTCCCGTCCACAGTAAGTGTATTGTTTCCCCCGCGCAGCAACACTTCTCCAGTTGTATATATTTTACCATAGAAAGGGAATTCAGGTGTTTCCTTTTCCGTGTGATATACCAGCATATTGTTTGTGTTGAACCGGAAATCATACATCAGGTTCTTTAGTTTTGTATGTCTGAGTGCGCCATTAACTAACCCGGTATGTCCTTCGGGGTCTGTTACTTGTATGTTGTCGAAGGCAAAGTGCCCTGAGCTTATACGGAATGAGTCTGCATGAGCGGTGAATGATGTATTAAGGATATTTACTTTCATGCTGGCATCTGCTTGAGCACATCCCTCTAAGTCAAGTCCGGAGAAAGGACCGTATAATCGGACACGTCCAAAGACTCTTCCCTGCATATTTGTAAATATATTCTCTACAAAAGGTTGCAGGAAGGAAAGATTTGTGCCTCCTGCCTGAATATTTAAGTTTAATCCTTTTTCCTTAGGCGAAACATACCCGGTTACATTAGTGAAGTAATGATCATTCTCTTTTATGTCGGCATGTAAGCGTACTCCTCCTAATTCATTGTCCCATTCACCTCTTATATCTCCCTGACCTAATAACGCATCGTTCAGCGAAAAGTCTTTTACGTTGAGTCGGGTATACATCACCGGATTGTCAAGTACATTATGTAAGTGTACACGTCCAGTTACTAGACCATTGAATTTAACTGCATGAAACTGAATTATATCCATTACATATTGTAAGTTGATATTGCTCAAATCCACCAGACAAGAGTCTGTTGTTTCCTTTCCAATACGTCCGTTTGCACGTACATATTGGTTTTGATGCTCAAATAGAAAGTTGTCGATTTCTATCAGGTTTTTATCAATGGTTATTTGTGATGGATGTATTTTCCATATCGTATCATTTAAAATAATTTTGCTTGGACGCAGGTCTATCATCGTTGATAAGCGATTACTTTCTTCTGACTTACGGAAACTTGTAATAGCTTCTACCATACCGCTAAAAGTGGAAGGAACATTATTCCCCCAATGGATGGTCGTTTTTAATTTATCGTCGCTGACCCGAGAATTTACAGCCAAATTAATCATTGCACCTTTTTGCAGACGTTTGTTTATACGCACTTGGCATTGCAGTTCATCTGAAGTGTTATTACACAATAACGTTCCTGATTCGAAATATGAGTCGTTGTAAACAAATGCTGGAAGATAACCTCTAATTTGCAACCGTGTACGGTTATCATCAAAATATCCGTTTAATGTAGCCGGCATGTATAGTTCAACAGGGATTTTGAATACCTTTGAGAATAACTCTGTATCTTCCAACTGGAAATTGAACTGAAAATCATTGTTTGTTTCAGGTAATTCCTTGTTGAGAACGAGTAATGACGGAATGTACCGTTGCAATGTCTTCAATATACTTGCTGGAAGAGTACGGTAAGAATAGTTCCCTTTGACAAAGCCATTGAGGAAAGGAGAACGGATTTCTATTTGTTTTTCCTGACTATTACTTACGTTTCCGGCAAATATGCTTAAGTTTTTTAAGAAATAACATTGATCTTTTTCTGGAGCGTTGACCTGTACGCTGTCAATACTGATTTTTCCCTTCATGTCATCAATGGAGTGTCCGCTGAAGTCGGCAGTCAGATTCAGTGACATATCTGTATCTTTATATTGGTCTGTCAGATTCAGATCGTTAGGACGGAAGTTACGTACCACAGCTTTTAGATTGAAATCAGGCACAGCTTGTCGTGTCGCAACATGTCCGTTTATCTCAATGTTTGCATTGCTGTCGTTCAAAGATAATTTTCCGTTAAATCCTCCTGGAGTATATTGTCCGTCAAGCATGATGTTGCGGTACTCATACTGCTTGTATGTAAACGAAGAAATTACTCCCTTAATATATGATTCAGCTTTGCCATCATGATATTTGAAACCTTGCAATTCTATGTCGAATGTTGTGCTTCCCAGTGTCTTTTCCTGGTTTAACAAGGTTCCTAATTGTAATTCCGGACTAATTATTTTTCCAGAATAAGAACGTAGATGGGTTAATGTATCGGAATGCATGGTTACATTGGCCCGAATACTTCCTACATCTGTAAGAAGTGTACCATGTGTTGTTAATTGATTCAGATAACCGGAAATATCTCCGTTGAAACTTATGCTCCCAATCCGTTTCAGAATATCGGGAACATTGTTCTTGCCACTTAGGTTATAAAGTAACCAGTTAATACCTTCTTTATCTACTTCCAGTTGCGACAGGTTACCGAAAAGGAACATATTATTTTTTTCGTTCCAGTGGTTTATCATAGCTTCTGCTTTCAGCAAAAGACTTTGAGTATTGTTTGATATATAAATGTCTGTACACTTGGTTTGATATCCTTTTCCGTCCAACGACATGCGCAGGTTTATAGCTTCATTGAAATGAGCTAGTGCAGGTACAAACATGGCAAAGTCAGCCAACGTAATACGAGCTCTCATATGAGCCATATACCGTGTGTCATTGTTTATTACAGGAGCAGATGAAGCACTGTCATATGTTGCAGCAAGCGTATCTATATTCAGCTCACTGTTAGGAAAAGAAACCTCAATATTGTTTGCCTGTAATCCATGGTGATTGGCTGTAATTTTCAGCGCCAGTTTCTTTAATTTGAATCCACTCTGTTCGTTGAAACTTATACGTTTGATTTGCGCATTGAGAGAATCAGGGGTTAAGGCTTTCAGTGAAAGTGTTGCTGAAAGATTCTGTATGCCTAAATGGTTTGAATTAAAACGTCCAGGAGTTTGAGCTTCGGAAAGTAAGTCATAGTAGACCTGTCCGCGACGAATCAATACGGAATTAATACGCAGATCGATGGTTGATTTTTTCTTGATTGTATCTTTTGAGGCAAATGCATCAAGTACAAACTGGAAATTTGTCTTACTGTCAGGGGTCGGACGGTTGAGGTGGGCGTTCAGACCAAAAAGCTGTACACTGCTGATGCGTATTTTGCCGTGTAATAAAGACGATAACTCCATCTTAGCAGATAAACGGTTTATTTTCAGCAGCTCCTTGCCAGACTTGTCTTCCAGATATACATTCTGTATAATGACACGGTTCAGCAGTCCTAAATCGATATTTCCGATTCTGACCTCAGTCTGCATGATACGGCTGAGCTCTTGAGCCGTAAAATCGGATAGCCGTTTTTGAATAAAAGGAATACTCAAAACGGCGATAATTCCGAAATAGCATACCAAAGCTAATATGATGGTAGATCGGACAATATGTTTTATACTTCTGAACTTGCTCATGGGTATGACTCAAAAATTAATCAAAATTACAAATATCGCTCGAAGTAATCTATATTTTACCTTCTTATTTTATTATTTTTAAAATACAAATTCGTACTTTTGGCACATTATTTAGAAACTAACACATTTAAGGTATATGAAGAAGAACATAATGTTAGCATGCCTGATGGCAATGGCATTGGGAGCACAGGCTCAACAGGGGGGAATTACACAAGACATGTTGAACCAAATCAAAAGCAGCTATAAGCATACGCCGGCAGATAAGGCTATTTATAATGCCATGGCTGAAACCAGTATAGCAGTACTTGCGAAAAATCATGAAAATCTGGCTAATTTCGATACTAACTTCACAAATAAAGTTGTTTCACATGGCATAACAGACCAGCAGCAGTCTGGACGTTGCTGGCTTTTTACCGGATTGAACGTATTGCGTGCTCAGATGATGGCTAAATATGGTCTGGACGAAATGGAGTTCTCTCAGAACTATTGCTTTTTCTACGACCAGCTAGAGAAAGCTAATCTTTTCTTGCAGGGGATTATTGACACGCGTGAAAAACCAATGGATGATAAGATGGTAGAGTGGTTATTCCGTAATCCTATAAGCGACGGAGGACAATTTACTGGTATTTCAGATGTTATAGGTAAGTATGGAGTAGTTCCGTCTTCGGTTATGCCAGAAACCTATAGTAGTGAAAACACATCACAGATAGCTCGTCTGGTTGGCTTGAAGTTGAGAGAGTTCGGTCTGCAATTACGTGATGAGGCTGCAAAAGGAGTAAAGGTTTCTGCACTTGAAGCTAAAAAAACAGAAATGCTTTCTACCGTTTATCGTATGCTTGCCTTAGCATTCGGTGAACCTGTGGAACGTTTTACGTGGACTATGAACGGTGAAACGAAGGAGTATACTCCACAGTCTTTTTATCAGGAATATTTGGGAAATGACTTAACCAATAATTATGTCATGCTGATGAATGACCCCAGTCGTGAATATTATAAATGCTACGAAATAGATTTTGACCGTCATGTTTATGATGGAAAGAACTGGACTTACGTCAATTTACCTGTTGAGGATATAAAAGCAATGGCTATTGAATCAATAAAGGATAGTACAATGATGTATTTCTCTTGTGACGTCGCGAAATTCTTAGACAGTAAACGTGGTACTCTCGATTTAAAGAATTTTGATTATGAATCACTGATGGGTACTACGTTTGGAATGAATAAGAAACAGCGTGTCCAGACCTTTGCCAGTGGATCCAGCCATGCTATGACTTTGATGGCTGTAGATTTGGATAAAGACGGTAAGCCGAAGAAATGGATGGTTGAAAACAGTTGGGGAGCAGAGGCTGGTTATAAGGGACATCTGATTATGACCGATGAGTGGTTTGACGAATATATGTTCCGTCTGGTAGTAGAAAAGAAATATGTACCAGAAAAGGTACTGAATATTTTGAAGCAGAAGCCAATCCGTCTGCCGGCATGGGACCCAATGTTTGCTCCAGAAGAATGATGAGCAGATAAGTTTGTTTATATATTTTTGTAGACGTCCTGATGTTTATTCTGAAAACCTGTATTTTCAGAAAACATCAGGACGTTTATTTTGGGCTTTAGGGTTGTTTTTCTCTTCCTTTTTGCTTAATTTCGTAATTATCCTTAATTTAAAATCTGATTCTTATGAAGAAATATCGGAAAGCAAAATCGAAGTATATTGCTGTCTGTTCGTTAACCTTATGGTTATATCAGCCTGTAAATGCACAAATAGAGATTACAACTCTTCCGGATAGTGTGATAACGGTTGGATACGCTCGGGGTACACTGAAGAACATATCCGGTTCGGTAGAACAAATTACCGAACAGCAAATGAATAAAGAGCAAATAACTAATCCGCTGGAAGCTATTCAGGGACGAGTACCAGGATTGACTATCATGAAAAGCAGTAATGGTACAGCAGCTTTGGAATCTGTCCGAATGCGAGGAACCACTTCGTTGACAAGTGGTAATGATCCATTGATAATTGTAGATGGGGTGTTGGGCGATTTAAGTATGCTGACTTCGATTTATCCGACCGATATAGAAAGTTTTACAATCTTGAAAGATGCCTCAGAAACAGCGCAGTACGGTTCTCGTGGTGCCTCGGGTGTGATTAATATTACAACAAAAAAAGGAATCTCTGGTAAAACGCGTATTAATTACAACGGAAGCTTTGGCATTGCCCATGCTTATCGTCATCTGGATATGCTCTCTGGCGATGAATATCGGAAAGTAACAAGCGAAAATGGAATTTCTATTCTGGATAAAGGCTGTAATACTGATTTTCAAAAAGAAATAGAACAATTGGGCTTGCAGCAGAATCATAACATTGCTTTTTATGGTGGAGGAGATGCTTCCAACTATCGTGTTTCTTTGGGCTATCTGAACCGTGAGGGAGTGATACAGAATGAAAGCATGAAGCTTTTTACATCGAATATGAATATGTCGCAAGATATATTCGATAAATTTATCCAATGCGAACTTGGACTGTTTGGATCAGTCAAGAAAAACCGGAATTTGTTCGATTATCAGAAAACTTTTTATTCGGCAGCGGCTTTTAACCCTACTTTCCCTAACCATAAAGATTATACGACCGACGCTTGGGACCAGATAACTACTGCCAGCCAGATAACCAATCCTTTGGCTTGGATGGAGGTCAATGATCGTGATGATGTTTCTTATTTCAGTGCTCATGCCCGTTTGAATTTTAATTTGTCGCCCGACCTGAAATTTATACTTTTCGGCTCGTATACTTATAATGATACAGAGAACTCACAGTATTTGCCCACTATAGTCTGGGCAAACGGACAGGCGTATCGTGGAAACCGCCGTTCAGAATCTGTCTTAGGAAATGCAATGCTTACGTATCGGAAACAGTTGAAAAAGCATTTCATAGATGTATTGGGCTTGGCAGAGTTGGAAAAAAATACATATACCGGATTTTATACTACGGTAACAAACTTTTCCTCCGATCTTATGGGGTTCGACAATCTTCAGGCTGGAGCTCTGCGTCCCTGGGAAGGAACAGGTTCATATTATGAGGAACCTCATCTGGCATCTTTTCTGGGGCGAGTGAATTATACATATGACGACCGTTATGTACTGACAGTCAATGCTCGTACGGATGCATCTTCAAAGTTTGGAGCAAATCATAAATGGGGCTTTTTCCCATCTGTTTCTGCTGCATGGAATGTGTCAAATGAACAGTTTATGAAGCAGATTACCTGGATTGATAATTTGAAGTTGCGCCTGGGTTATGGACTTGCTGGAAATCAGGGAGGTATAGATTCGTATACGACGATGAATCTAGTCCGGCCCAATGGAGTCGCACCTGTCGGAAATTCTCCTGTAGTGACTTATGAAACATTACGCAATATCAATCCCGATCTGAAGTGGGAAGTAAAACATACTTTCAATGCCGGTTTCGATGTGGGCTTTTATGGCAACCGTTTGCTGCTGTCTGTCAATTATTACAACTCTAAGACAACCGATATGCTTTATAATTATCGGGTAAGTGTTCCTCCTTTTACCTACAATACATTGCTCGCCAATATTGGTTCTATGCGTAACAGCGGTACAGAAATCTCTGTTGGTATTACTCCATTGAAGACCAAGGATATGGAGCTGAATATCAATGCAAATATAACTTTCCAGAAGAACAAGTTGCTTTCGCTGAATGGTATGTATAATGGCGAATATATTTCGGCCTCGGAGTATACTGTTATAGCCGGACTTGACGGGGCAGGTTTTCATGGAGGATATAATAATATTGTATATCAGATTGTAGGACAGCCTTTGGGAGTTTTTTATCTTCCTCACTGTACAGGATTGGTTCCCGATGGTAATGGTGGATATAAATATGAAATCGCCGACTTGAATGGGGGAGGTGTAAATCTGGAAGACGGAGAAGACCGTTATGTGGCAGGTCAGGCTATGCCTAAGACCTTGCTTGGCTCAAACATTAGTTTCCGGTATAAACGTTTTGATGTATCGTTGCAGATAAACGGAGCCTTCGGACATAAAATATATAATGGAACTTCACTGACTTATATGAATATGAATATTCTTCCCGACTATAATGTAATGGAGGAAGCTCCCCGACAAATGATAAAAGATCAGACCGCAACTGATTATTGGCTGGAGGATGGAGATTATATTAATTTCGATTATCTGACAGTAGGATATGATGTTCCTCTGAAAAATACGAAGTTTTTACATAACATGCGTCTGGCGTTCACTATCAACAACTTGGGAACAATAAGCGGCTATTCGGGATTAACCCCTCTTATTAACAGTATGACCGTAGACTCTACATTGGGAGTTGATGACAAACGGACTTATCCGTTGTCGCGTACCTATACTCTTAGTTTAAGTCTTAATTTTTAAATGTTTAGCCATGAAAAAAATATATATATTATTTTTGACTTGTACTTCATTGTTCAGTATATCGTGCAGCAGTTTCCTTGAAGAAGATCCTCGGGATGGTTTATTGGGAGATAATGCTTATTCTACACTGCCGGCTCTCTATCGGAATTGTGTAGCATCGCTTTATAACTGTGTAGGCAGTTATAAAGACAGTGAGGGATTGCAGGGGACAGGGAGAGGTATCTATGACCTGAATACTTTTACGACCGATGAGGCTATTATGCCCACCCGTGGAGGTGACTGGTATGATGGTGGATTCTGGCAAGGACTCTACCTGCATCAGTGGGGAGTAAATAGCGATGCCATATTGAATACTTGGGAGTACTTGTTCCAGAGTATTAAGCTATGTAATTATTCGTTGGAGCAGATTGAACATTTCTCAGCGACACATACTGATAAAGAACTTCCGGCTTATAAGGCAGAGGTACGTGCCCTTCGTGCTATGTTTTATTATTATGCGATGGATTTATTCGGACGCATTCCTCTGCTTGTTACTTCCGATGCGGCCGGTGCGGAAATGAAACAGGCAGAGCGTGATAAGATTTTTACTTTTATTGTAAATGAATTGCAGGAGGCTGTTCCTTTCCTGAGCGAAGAGAAAAGTAATATTCCTGGTGAATATTATGGCAGAATGACAAAGCCTGTTGCTTATTTTCTGTTGGCTAAGCTGATGCTGAATGCTGAAGTATATATGGATTCCGACTGGACAGATGGTGTCTTTCCGGATGGCAGAAAAATCTTCTTTACTGTAAATGGAGAAAATCTCAATGCTTGGAAAGCTGCACAATATTACTGTACACAGATTTCTCAGATGGGTTATCAGTTAGAAAAAGATTATTCTTCAAATTTTGCCATATTCAATGAGTCTTCTCAGGAAAATATTTTTGTAATACCGATGAGCAAGACTTTATACACCAACCAGATGCAATATTTGTTCCGCTCCCGTCACTATAATCATGCAAAGGCCTATGGATTAGGAGGTGAAAATGGTTCAAGTGCAACACTTGAGGTTTTACAGACTTTTGGGTATGGCACAGACAAAGTTGATCCTCGTTTCGATTACTGCTATTTCGCCAATGAGGTGTACGATTTACAGGGAAATCCTATTCTGCTCGACGACGGCACTCCGCTGGTATATTACCCAGAGGCAATAGCCCTCGATGTTTCCAATTCGGTATATGAACAAACAGCTGGAGCACGTATGAAGAAATATGAAGTGGATAATACAGCATTAAAAGATGGAAAGTTGATGGATAATGATATTGTCTTGTTCCGTTATGCTGACGTGTTGCTGATGATGAGTGAGGCCAAAGTGAGAAATGGCGAAGATGGAACAGGAGAATTGAATGAAGTCCGTGCCAGAGTAGGAGCTTCGTATCGTGAAGCAACTCTTGAAAGCTTGTTGGATGAAAGGCAGATGGAGCTGGCGTGGGAAGGCTGGAGGCGTCAGGACTTGATCCGTTTCCGTCAATTCACTCGTCCGTATAGCTTCCGTCCACAGCTTCCCGGTGAAGAAAACGGTTATACAACTGTTTTCCCGATACCTGAAAAGGTAATAGTGATGAATGGGGTACTGAAACAAAATCCGGGGTATTGACAAATTATTTTATTGGATGTTCCTTTTGGGGATTTTTGTTGTTCTTTGCATTGATTATAAGTTGTTTACGTGGCCTTGGACCTGCCTTTGAAAAAGTATATGTTCTTTTCCCGAAAATATCGAGATATTTTCGGGAAAAGATGCTGAAGAATTTATATTTTTTTGAGGGAATGTTATTAAGACTATGCTGTTGTTTTTCTTTTGTAATAAAAAATCTTTGTGGATCAGTGTTTTTTCGTTTTCGCATGTCGTCCGGATGAAATAACTTCTTGAGCTGATTCCGCCCGATTCTGATAGAATGTTTTTTCGGGGAAAAAACTGGCAGGAGAGCCCCGAAATCCCCCTCTAAGAGGTAAGTGCGAAATAGTAAAAATTGCTTTCTACATATTACAAAATGAAGACATTTTGTTCGTTTTTGTCACTTGTACTCAATTATATAAAGAATTTTTTCCGTAATAACCCGCTTGAAATTGTTTATTTCCATTCTTTTTTATTTAATTTTGCAGTCAAATTTATAAAACCATTTTTTATAACCCAATATGGCTAATTTAATAAAATTGCGTAAAGGTCTTGACATTAACCTGAAAGGCAAGGCGGCTGCTGAGGTAGTAGCTGTAAAAGAGCCGGGATTCTATGCATTAGTACCCGATGATTTTACAGGTGTAACTCCTAAAGTGGTAGTGAAAGAACAGGAATATGTTATGGCCGGAGGACCCTTGTTTATCGACAAGAATCATCCTGAAGTGAAATTTGTTTCGCCTGTAAGTGGCGTAGTAACTAGTGTGGAGCGTGGAGCTCGCCGTAAAGTAATGAGTATTACGGTAGAAGCTGCAGCAGAACAGGACTATGAAGAATTTGGCAAGAAAGATGTTGCCAAGATGGATGCTGCTGCTGTAAAGGAATTGCTGCTGGCAAGTGGTATGTTTGCCTTCATCAAGCAGCGTCCTTACGATGTTATAGCAGATCCGACAATTGCTCCGAAAGCAATCTTTGTGTCTTCATTCGACAGCAATCCGCTTGCTCCGGAGTTTGAATTTGCTTTGAAAGGTGAAGAAGCAAATTTCCAGGCAGGACTTGATGCACTGGCAAAAATTGCCAAGACTTATTTAAGTATTAGTGTAAATCAGAAAGCTGCTGCACTGACACAGGCTAAGAATGTTACTGTAACTGTATTCGACGGACCTCATCCGGCAGGAAACGTTGGTGTACAGATTAACCACATTTCTCCTATTAATAAAGGTGAAACTGTTTGGACAATCGATGCACAGGCTGTGATCTTTATTGGTCGTCTGCTGAATACCGGACGTGTGGATCTGACTCGCATGGTAGCAGTGACAGGTTCTGAAGTAAAGAAACCTGCTTATTGCAAGTTGAAAGTAGGTGCATGCCTGACAAATGTGTTTGCAGGTAATGTAAACAAGGAAAAAGAATTACGCTATATCAGCGGTAATGTGTTGACTGGTAAGCAAATTACAGCTAACGGCTTCTTGGGAGCATTCCACAGTCAGGTGACTGTGATTCCTGAAGGTAGTGATGTTCATGAAATGCTGGGATGGATTATGCCTCGTTTCAATCAGTTCAGTACTAGCCGTTCATATTTTAGCTGGCTGATGGGCAAGAAAGAATATACACTGGATGCTCGTGTAAAAGGTGGTGAACGCCACATGATTATGTCGAACGAGTATGACAAGGTGTTGCCGATGGATATCATGCCTGAATATTTGATCAAAGCAATAATCGCCGGAGATATCGACCGCATGGAACAGTTAGGTATCTATGAAGTTGCTCCTGAAGACTTTGCTTTGTGTGAATTCGTTTGCTCTTCTAAGATGGAATTACAGCGTATCGTTCGTGAAGGATTGGATATGCTCCGTCGTGAAATGTGCTAATACTAACCAAAAGAATTAATAGAATAAATGAAAGCGTTAAGAAATTATCTAGATAAGATAAAGCCTAACTTTGAAGAGGGAGGCAAATATCATGCTTTTCGTTCTGTATTCGATGGTTTCGAAACATTCTTGTTTGTTCCGAATACTACTTCGAAGACAGGTACGCACATCCACGATGCGATTGATAGCAAACGTATCATGTCACTCGTGGTTATTGCATTAATACCGGCTTTGTTGTTCGGTATGTATAATGTGGGCTATCAGCATTATCTGCATGCAGGCATCAGCGGTAGTTTTATCGAAATGTTTGGCTACGGTTTTCTGGCTGTATTGCCTAAAATCATTGTTTCTTATGTTGTAGGTTTGGGAATCGAATTCGTTGTTGCACAATGGAAGAAAGAAGAAATTCAGGAAGGTTTCCTGGTTTCTGGTATGTTGATTCCGATGATTGTACCTGTTGACTGTCCGTTATGGATGCTTGCTGTAGCAACTGCTTTCTCTGTAATTTTTGCAAAGGAAGTGTTCGGTGGTACAGGTATGAACATCTTCAACCCTGCATTGATTACTCGTGCATTCTTGTTCTTTGCTTATCCTACTAAGATGTCTGGTGATGCCGTTTGGGTATCAGGTGACAGCATCTTCGGATTGGGTAAGACTGTTGACGGTTTGACTGCTGCAACTCCGCTGGGTGTTGCCAAGGTTGCTGAATGTCCTGAATTCTCTTGGGATATGGTTACTGGTCTGATTCCGGGTTCTATCGGTGAAACCAGTGTAATTGCTATTGCAATTGGTGCTGTTATCCTTTTATGGACTGGTGTAGCAAGCTGGAAGACAATGTTGTCTGTATTTGTAGGTGGAGCTGTCATGGGATGGATTTTCAATACAATTGGTCCTGATACAGGTGTAGCTCAAATGCCTTGGTACGAACACTTGTGCTTGGGTGGTTTCTGCTTTGGTGCTGTATTTATGGCAACTGATCCGGTAACTTCTTCACGTACAGAAAACGGTAAGTTTGTATATGGCTTCCTGATTGGTGCTATGGCAATCATTATTCGTGTGTTGAATCCGGGTTATCCAGAAGGTATGATGTTGGCTATCTTGCTGATGAATATCTTTGCACCGCTGATTGACTACGTTGTAGTTCAGAATAATATCTCTCGTCGTGCTAAACGTGCTATGTCTAACAAATAAAAACCGAATATACAATGAATACTAATAGTAACTCTTATACTATCATTTATGCTTCGGTAATGGTTGTTATCGTAGCATTCTTATTGGCTTTCGTGAACTCTTCTTTGCGTGATATTCAGGGAAAGAATGTAGAACTTGATACTAAGAAACAGATTCTTTCTTCATTGGGTATTAAAGAAGTTCAGGATGCAGAAGCTGAATTTGCAAAAGTTGTGAAGTCTGATATGGTTGTAGCCGAAGACGGAACATTGACTCCGTATGAAGGTACTTTTGTTACCGGATATGAAAAAGAATACAAGGAAAACGGTCGCGCTCACTTGTTTGTTTGCGAAATAGACGGTCAGACTAAATATGTTATTCCTGTTTACGGTGCTGGTCTTTGGGGCGCTATCTGGGGCTATGTTGCACTGAATGAAGACAAGAATACTGTTTATGGAACTTATTTCTCTCATGCATCAGAAACTCCGGGTTTGGGAGCTGAAATTGCTACCGACCATTTCCAGAATGAGTTCAAAGACAAGAACGTACTGGAAGAAGGTGCTATTGCATTGGGTGTTGTAAAGAATGGTAAGATTGAAAAACCTGAATATCAAGTTGACGGTATTTCAGGAGGTACAATTACTTCTCTTGCCGTAGATAAGATGCTGAAAGATTGTATGGGACAATATACCAAGTTTTTAACTACTAAAGAATAATTAAGGAGGAGATAATAATATGGGAAGTTTATTTTCAGCTAAAAACAAAGAAGTATTTTCTACTCCGTTGGGTTTGAATAACCCGGTGACCGTTCAGGTTTTGGGTATTTGTTCTGCATTGGCGGTTACATCTAAGTTGGAGCCTGCTATTGTAATGGGACTTTCTGTTACCATTATTACAGCTTTCTCTAATGTTGTAATTTCTTTGATCCGTAAAACAATTCCTAACCGTATCCGTATTATCGTACAGTTGGTTGTTGTTGCTGCTTTGGTTACTATCGTAAGTGAGTTGCTGAAAGCATTTGCTTATGATGTAAGCGTACAGTTGTCTGTATATGTTGGTCTGATCATCACTAACTGTATTCTGATGGGACGTCTGGAAGCATTTGCTATGGCAAACGGTCCATGGGAATCTTGTTTGGATGGTATTGGTAACGGTTTGGGATATGCAAAGATTTTGGTAATGGTTGCATTCATCCGTGAACTGTTGGGTTCTGGTACATTACTTGGTTTTAACATTCTGAACTACGATGCAATAAAGAGCGCAGGCTATGTAAACAATGGTTTGATGCTGATGCCTCCTATGGCATTGATTATTGTAGCATGTATTATCTGGTATCAGCGTGCTAAACACAAAGAATTGCAAGAAAAAGAGTAATAATTCATTGAAGAACGGATATTGGAAAATGGTAATCCCGTTTGCCATAGAAGTTCTTAACTAAAACAAGATTATGGAACATTTTATAAGTTTATTAGTCCGCTCCATCTTTGTGGACAATATGATTTTTGCATTCTTCCTGGGTATGTGCTCTTACTTGGCTGTTTCGAAGAATGTAAAGACTGCACTGGGACTGGGTATCGCTGTTACCTTTGTGCTGGTGGTAACATTGCCTGTCAACTATCTGCTCCAGACTAAAGTGTTGGCTGCTGATGGTATTTTGGGTATCGATTTGAGCTTCTTGAGCTTTATCCTCTTTATTGCCGTAATTGCCGCAATTGTACAGTTGGTAGAAATGATTGTTGAGCGTTTCAGCCCTTCATTGTATGCCTCACTGGGTATTTTCTTGCCTTTGATTGCTGTAAACTGTGCGATTATGGGTGCTTCATTGTTCATGCAGCAGCGTATCAACCTTACTCCGTCTGATTCTAAGTTTATCGGTGATATCTGGGATTCAATCTCATATGCACTCGGATCAGGTATTGGTTGGTTGCTTGCTATTGTAGGTCTGGCAGCTATTCGTGAAAAAATGGCATATTCAGATGTTCCTGCTCCTTTGAGAGGATTGGGCATCACATTTATCACTGTAGGCCTGATGGCAATGGCGTTTATGTGTTTCTCTGGTTTGAACATCTAATAAAGAAAGGAATAAACAATGGATATGAATTTTATTTTAGCAAGCATTGGAGTATTCCTTGTGACTATTCTTGTGCTGGTAGTTATCCTGCTGGTAGCTAAGAAATTCTTGGTTGCTTCAGGAAATGTAAAGTTGACTATCAATGGCGAGAACCAATTAGAAGTTGAATCAGGTTCTACATTGTTGAATACATTGGCTGTAAATGGTGTGTTCTTGCCTTCTGCTTGTGGTGGTAAGGGTTCTTGCGGACAGTGTAAATGTCAGGTTGTTGAAGGTGGTGGTGAAATATTGCCTTCTGAAGTGAGCCATTTCAGCCGTAAACAACAGAAAGATCACTGGCGTTTGGGTTGTCAGGTGAAAGTGAAAGGTGACTTGTCTATCAAGGTTCCTGAATCTGTAATGGGTGTAAAAGAATACGAATGTACAGTTATCTCTAACAAGAACGTGGCTACCTTTATTAAAGAATTCAAGGTACAGTTGCCTAAGGGAGCTCACATGGACTTCATTCCGGGTTCTTATGCTCAGATTAAGATTCCTAAATATGAAATGGATTATAACAAAGATATCGATAAATCACTTATCGGTGATGAATATCTTCCAGCATGGGAAAAATTCGGTTTGTTTAATCTGAAATGTAAAAATGAAGAAGAAACAATCCGTGCTTATTCTATGGCTAACTACCCGGCAGAAGGTGACGTATTCATGTTGACAGTACGTATCGCTACTCCGCCGTTTAAGCCAGACCGCAGTGGATTTATGGATGTTATGCCAGGTATCGCTTCATCTTATATCTTTACTTTGAAACCAGGTGACAAGGTATTGATGAGTGGTCCTTACGGTGATTTCCATCCTATCTTCGACTCTAAGAAAGAAATGATTTGGGTAGGTGGTGGTGCCGGTATGGCTCCGCTTCGTGCACAGATTATGCATATGACTCGTACATTGCATACTACTGACCGTGAATTGCACTATTTCTACGGTGCTCGTGCATTGAACGAAGTATTCTATCTGGAAGACTTCCAGCAGCTTGAAAAAGACTTCTCTAACTTCCACTTCCATCTGGCACTTGACCGTCCGGATCCTGCTGCTGATGCTGCAGGCGTGAAGTATACAGCTGGATTTGTTCATCAGGTAATGTATGAAACATATCTGAAGAATCATGAAGCTCCTGAAGATATCGAATACTACATGTGTGGTCCTGGTCCGATGTCGAAAGCTGTTGTTAACATGCTTGATAGTCTGGGCGTTGAAAGCTCTTCAATCATGTATGATAACTTCGGTGGATAATTTAACGAGTTTTCTAAACTATAATAAAAAAGCCTTTGATGTAAGTCAAAGGCTTTTTTATTATCTATTATATTCTGATCTGTCTGATTTTGTAATTTATTCCTTTTCCATTTCTATGTTATAAATAACAGGATCGTATTTGTTGATTTTTCCTGTGCCTAAATCAATCAGAAATCCTGGCCAGAATAATATATTCCACAATGCTTTGGCATTAAATGCCGATTCGATAACAAACGGGGTGTTCTTATATCCTTCTTTCTTGGCGATCACAGTCCTATCGGAAAGTTTCTTTTTTAGTCTGAAGGTAGTAGATCCGCCTTCTTTGATTTCTGCTAATTTTACATTGTTTGCAGCGTCGTAAAGTTTTGTTCCATTTTCTCCCGTAATGGTGATAGGTTGCTGTGTACTTGAAAAAATACTCATGCATGATGACAAGCCAAGGACTGGAATAGCCATCATTAATAGAATAAAATGCTTCTTCATCTTAGATCTTTGGGGTTTATTTTTTTATAACTCTTGAGCCGTTCGAAGAGTTTAGATAAGTAGTTTATATTAATATTATTTAGTAGATTCGTTGTTCTCTTTCTGTTTTTTCTCAATCAGCATATTCATAAAGGCTGAACTGATGATACCTGTAGGTATGGCAATCATGGCTATGCCAATCAGGCTGATGATGCTGCTCAGTAATCTGCCGAGGGGCGTAATGGGATAAATATCACCGTATCCTACAGTTGTGAATGCTACGATAGCCCACCAGAAGCCATCACCTATATTCTCGAAAGCTTCAGGCTGTGCATTCCGTTCGATATAGTACATTAAGATACCGGAAAAACCTAACATAATGCCGCAAGCTGTATAAGCGGTAATCAGTTCTTCTCTGACAGTTTTTAGTACGGTGCCAATCATCTGAAAAGAACGTGAATAGCGTATCAGTTTGAAAATGATCAGTACATAGGCCAGCACAACCAGATGTACGTGTGGCGTTTCTTTATATAGATAAATAACGACAAAGGGCAGAATCGCTACGCAGTCTATGATCCCATAAAAAGAGATGATATAGCGTAAGCGTGCCTTCCATGCGTGTTTGCAACTGGCATATTGTACTGGAGCCGCTGCGATTCGTAGCCCGTATTCAATGGTGAAAATAAAGGAAGCAAGATAGTTGAATGTATATAAATAGTTGTGGTAAGGAGCGGATTCCTCGAATGAGCCATATATAATGGAGCAAATGGAGCCAATGATGAAGAATAGTACAAAGTATTGAAACCATTTTTTCATCAGCTGGAGATGAATCATTCGGTATAATTTTTCATGGCGGATGAAGTATGGAAATTTTTCTCGTAATGGATTCATGAGGTTGTGTGGATCTGTATTCATTTTTCCTATGATTTTTTTCGTTTAAACAAGGTGTAATTTGTCTTTTACAGCTTTTGGTAATAAAAGTCTTTACTGTATGACAAATATAGTTTTTTCTTCCACAATAATAGGAAAAATAGAAGGATAAAAATATAGATGTAAGCTTTTTGCAAGTATTTTAATAGAGAGCATTGCTTAAAGAGATATTTAAAACAAAATAGAACAATGTTTGTTTCTGCTCTTTCAGATTGTCGTTAATGTGTAGTATTTATTACCTTGATGTTACAAATATTATTCTATTTTATATGTTATGACATGCTTTATTTGATTTATATCAATAAATGATAGTCGTAATGCTCTTTTTTAGTAAATCATTTGTATGTTGTACAATATATTTTCTACCTTTGTTGCGGTAAAAAGATTGAGCTCAAACTAGACTAGGTTTAAAGATAATATTTTTAAGGTAACACAAGTTTTTAGGTAACATTAAAATTTAGGTATTATGAGAAAATTAGGATTTACATTAGTAGCAGCATTGGCATTTTCTGTTTCTGCATTTGCTAACAATGCAAATGATACGATTAACGTTGCTGGAAAATGGGATGGTACTATTAACAAAGCAAAATTGACAAAGTACTTGCAGCTTTCTTCTCAGCAGAATGAGCAGGTAGCAAGCATTTGCGATTATTTTCAAGAACAGATGAAAGTTGCGAACAGTTCAAAGAAAAATAGCGATCAGAAAGTGCGTAACGCAGTTTACGGAAATCTGAAACTGATGAAGAATACTTTGACTGAGAAACAATACAGCGACTATCTGCGCTTGATGGCATTGACATTACGCAATAAAGGTATTGATATCCAGAAATAATAATACAAAGCGGTATAAAAGAGTCACCTCGGACAAGTGTAGTATATTCTTGAAAAAAGAATAAGCTTCATTTTGTCCGAGGTGATTTTTTATTATAGGCTAATTGGGTAACTATATGATAAAGTAAAAAAGGTTGTCTTAAATTTATTTTGAAGTCCCCCCAAAAAAAGGAAGAGCTAAACATTATTCAGTTATAGAAGGAGTCCGATAGCGGAGTCTTTCTATAACTGAATGTTTTTTATACGTTTAGCTGCCAGATAACTATTTATTAGAATCTGATTTCCTTTTTCTCAGAATCTTATTTCTGTCAGCTGCATTTATGATTTATCCTTCAGCATATCTTCCAGACGGAGCAATTCATCTCTGTATTGTGCTGCTTCGATGAAATTGAGCTTTTTAGCGGCTTCCTGCATAAGTTTGCGTGTACGTTCCATACTTTTCTGCAACTGCTCTTTTGACATGTATTGAACAATCGGATCGGCTGCAGCTTGTATGTGCTCTGTATTTTCCACATATGCTTTGGGCTGTTTGGAAGATGTTTCTCCTGTTGTTTCCAGCAGGGCGTTGTTTCTGTTCTTTTTGATTTGCTGAGGAGTTATTCCGTGAGCTTCATTGTAAGCTAGCTGCTTTTCGCGTCGTCGGTTAGTTTCGTCGATCGTTTGTTTCATGCTGTCTGTTATTTTGTCGGCATACATGATAACTTTTCCATTGACATTACGTGCTGCACGTCCGGCTGTTTGGGTAAGAGAACGGTGTGAGCGCAAGAATCCTTCCTTATCTGCATCCAAGATAGCTACAAGCGAAACTTCAGGCAAGTCCAATCCTTCACGCAATAGGTTAACTCCGACTAAAACATCATATATGCCTTGTCGTAGATCCTCCATAATTTGTACACGTTCCAATGTGTCGACTTCACTGTGTATGTATGTGCAGCGTATGTTATGACGAAGGAGATATTCTGTAAGTTCTTCAGCCATACGTTTTGTTAAAGTCGTGACAAGAACTCGCTCCTTTAATTCAATGCGCTGCTGGATTTCTTCCATTAAATCGTCTACTTGATTCAAGCTTGGACGAACTTCAATAATAGGATCTAGCAATCCGGTTGGACGGATAACTTGTTCTACAACAACTCCTTCACTTTGAATTAGTTCGTAATCGGCAGGGGTGGCACTCACATAAATTACTTGTTTGGCCATTTCTTGGAATTCTTCAAACTTTAGCGGACGGTTGTCCATGGCTGCCGGCAGACGGAATCCATATTCTACCAGATTCTCTTTACGGGCACGGTCTCCTCCATACATTGCACGTATTTGTGGTACACTCACATGGCTTTCATCTATGACAATCAAAAAGTCTTTGGGAAAGAAATCCAGCAAACAGTAAGGTCGGCTGCCTGGCTCTCTTCCATCAAAGTACCGCGAGTAATTTTCTATACCGGAGCAGTGTCCCAGTTCCCGGAGCATCTCCATATCGTATGTGACGCGTTCGTACAGTCTTTTAGCTTCATATGGCTTACCTTGTTCTTCAAAGAAAGCAACTTGCTTGGTCAAGTCATCTTCAATCTGATGAATAGCTTTCAGTGTGCTCTCTTTGGTAGTCATGAAAAGATTGGCAGGATATATTTTATATTCGTCAAAGCTGCCGGTCCGGTGTCCGCTGACAGGATCTATTTCTTCGATCGCATCGATTTCATCATCCCAAAATATGACACGGAGTAAATGATCGGTATAAGCCAGTGAGATGTCAACAGTATCACCTTTAACACGGAAGTTTCCTCGGTTTAGCTCAATATCGTTACGCACATACAAGCTGTCAACAAGGCGCCGCAGAAATACATTTCTGTCCAGCAATTTGCCTTTTTTTATCTCTATGACATTGTTGTAAAAGTCAGCAGGATTTCCCATACCGTAAATACACGATACGGATGAGATGACTATCACATCGTTTCTACCAGAAAGTAGGGCAGAGGTAGCGGCAAGACGCAATTTGTCTATCTCCTCATTGATAGCTAAGTCTTTTTCTATATACGTATCGGTAGACGGCAGATAAGCTTCGGGCTGATAATAGTCGTAGTATGATACGTAGTATTCTACAGCATTATGTGGAAAAAAATTCTTGAATTCACCATATAATTGTGCTGCCAGTGTTTTGTTGTGGCTTAGGATCAGTGTCGGCTTGTTGATGTTTTTTATGACATTGGCAATTGTAAAAGTTTTACCTGATCCTGTTACACCCAATAATGTTTGGGCAGGAACTCCGGATTTTACACCTTCTGTCAGTTGTGCGATTGCTTCCGGCTGATCCCCTGTTGGCTGATAATCTGATACAAGTTCAAAATTCATTTTGCACATTTATTAAATAAGGTGTAAAAATACACAATATTTTTGTCAGAGATATTGCAAGTGCAAATTTTATATTAAAAAACATTGAGTTATTGCATTATTCGGTGGAAAAGAGTACTTTTGCACATCTATATTGATAAACATGAAAAAGTACATCGTTATGGCCATCCTTTCTGCTGGAGTATTATCTTCATGCGGAGAGTACAATAAAGTGCTGAAGAGCACAGACAACGAATATAAATACGAAGCTGCAAAGAGTTATTTTGCAAAGGGACAAAACAGTAAGGCTGCTACTCTTTTGGAAGACTTGGCATTGATCATGAAAGGAACGAGCAATGCGGAGGAGTCTGCATATATGTTAGCTATGACTTACTATAATCAAGGAGACTATATTACAGCTTCGCATTATTTCAATACTTATTATACAACTTATCCCCGGGGAACTTATACCGAGCTGGCACGTTTTTATAGCGGCAAGGCTTTATATTTGGATACTCCTGAACCTCGTTTGGATCAGAGCAGTACATATAAGGCTATCGAAGAGTTGCAGATGTTTATTGAATACTTCCCCGAAAGCGACCGTAAGGAACTGGCCCAGAATATGATTTTCGAATTACAGGATAAACTGGTTGAAAAGGAATTCTTATCAGCTTTATTGTATTATGATTTGGGATCGTATACCGGCAACACTGTATATAGCAGTACCGGAAATAATTATCAGGCTGCGGTAGTAACGGCACAGAATATTTTGCGTGAATATCCTTATACCAAAAGACGTGAAGATCTTTCTATTCTGATTTTGCGTGCAAAATATGATATGGCAAAAGAGAGTGTGCCTGAGAAGAAAGAAGATCGTATGCGTGAAACGATAGATGAGTATTACGCATTTATCAATGAGTTCCCTGAAAGTAAATATAAAAGCGAAGTGGAACGAATATTTAAAGATGCAAGTAAGTTTGTAAAAGACGAAGAAAATTAATCAAGGTTTATAATTAAATAAAAAATTATGGATTACAAAAAGACAAATGCTCCTACCAATACCGTAACTCGTGACTTGATGGAACTGTGTGAAGATACTGGTAATATCTACGAAACAGTAGCAATCATCGGCAAGCGAGCAAATCAGATTGCGGTAGAAATGAAGAATGACTTGTCAAAGAAACTGCAAGAGTTTGCTTCTTACAATGATAATTTGGAAGAAGTTTTCGAAAACAGAGAGCAAATTGAGATTTCACGCTATTATGAAAAATTGCCGAAACCAACTCTGATTGCTACTCAGGAATATATTGAAGGTAAGGTATATTACAGAAACCCTGCTAAAGAAAAGGAAAAGTTACAGTAAGAAAATATTAATTGAACACAGAAACGCATAATTGCAGGAAGTGATTTTATATCTCTGTGAGGATGCGCTTCTGTGTTCTTTTTTTGTTATATCCTCGTATTTCTAATATTATTTGATTATGATACAACGTATTCAGACTGTTTATTTGCTTATTGTTGCCATTTTTATGGTGCTGATGATGTCTTTTTCTGTGGGATATTTTTATACGGAAACAAGCGTGTCAGACATGACAAATCTGGCTGTTATTGCTCCGGATGGAACTATGAATTATGCTCCCTGGGCATTGTTTGCCATTCTTATGGTTGTAGCAATTCTTTCACTTGTTACAATATTTCTGTATAGAAAGCGTATGTTGCAGATCCGTCTGACATTGTTCAGCAGCATTATTCTTGTGGGATATTACGTAACACTGGCAGCGTTTGTGTGGGGAACACTGAAAGAATGTGGCAGTTTTACTCCATCATGGACTTTATGTCTGCCTCTGATTTCAATCATCCTGAACTGGTTGGCTATTCGTGCTATCGGAAAAGATGAAATGCTAGTAAAAGCATACGAGCGTTTACGCTAAAAATATTATTCTTTTTAAAAAGTAATATCCCGGCAAACAGGAAGTATCCATAGTTTGCCGGGATATTTTTTGTGGGTTTCATTTGATGTTAACCTTCTTTGCAACATTGACTTCAGCGCAAAGAAGGTTAGCTGTTTTTTTACAAGAGAAAAATTATTTGCTCCCTGCTGTTATTTTAAGCAGAAAATCAGCAAAAGCCAATGCTGATTTTTTCCGGTAACTTCCTTGAGGCCAGAATAAAAATCCACGTGATGTTAAATGGTCATTGCAGAGAATGGGTATTTGTACCAGTCCGGCTTCTCCGCGTACAGCTGCCTGTGTCAGTATGGTTGCCCATTGTCCACTTTTCAGTGCGTGAATAATTGTATGGACGTCGTCCATTTCTACACCTACAGTCAGTTCCAATTGATGTTTACGACAGAGTTCTTCGATTTTCTTTCTTGTCGCAAATCCTCGTTCGGGCAGTATTAGAGGAGTTTCTGAAAGTCGTTTCAGCGTAATGGAAGATAAGCTTGCCAGAGGATGAGAACTGTGAACAATGAACTGTAGACGAGAAGAAAAAAGTGGAATTGTTTCAAAATCATCGGTGAGATCTTCAGGCTTAAACGACAATACAAAATCGAGGCCACTTCCATCCAGTTGCTTCAAAAGTTCTTCGGAAGTTGCAAAAGTGATTTCTACTTTAATTTTGGGATAGGCCCGATTGAAAAGTTGTAATGCTGCTATCAGCAAGGGACTCATGCTATAAGTTACGCCTATGTGAAGCACGCCGGTTTCAATACCTTTCAAATCACGGATAATTTGTTTCCCGTCTTCGGCATCGTAGATAGCTCGTGCAGCATAAGGCAAGAAAGCTTGTCCGGCTTCAGTCGGTACGATACGTTTGCCGATACGGTCGAAAAGCAGAACATCCAGTTCTTCCTCCAACTGCTTGATTTGCTGGGAAAGTGTACTTTGGGAGATATGCAATATGCGTGCAGCTTCCGAGAAATTCTGCCGTTCACACGCTTCTTTGAAGTACTTCAGTTGTCGCAATTCCATGCATTAATCGTTTTTATCTATAAGACTTATCGGAAAAAAGAATTTTGCAAATATATACAAATAATTTTCATTCCGCTATCTTTATACAAAACAAAAACAAACAAGATGAAAAAGATAATTGGTTCTGATTGGGGTTATTCAATTACTATCTTATCGATGATGAGGAGTTTGAAAGTGGATAAACGAAAAACTTTATATATCGAGTTACTATGAAAGCTGCCGTTTTGTATTATAGTCACAAAGGAAAGACTGCCGGATATGCCCGTGAAATAGCAATGTATCTCTGGTCGAAAGGTCTGAATGTCAGCCTGAGTTCTGTATCTGATGCTGTTCCGGAAAAACTGTCAGACTGTGATTTCCTTGTTTCCGGATGCTGGACCTGTGGATGGTTTGTGGTTGGACAGCACCCCCACAAGCGCTGGAAGGCTTTCAGCCGGCGAATTCGTGGACTTGTAAAAGCAGAACATACGCTTTTCTTTACCACTTATAAGTTTCGGACGGGTAGCATGTATACTTGTATGAAGCGTACGATGGGTATTCCTGCCTCGTGTTCAGTCCCTTTCTTAAAATCCCGCACTGGATTTCTGACGGAATCGGATAAAAAACAATTGGACCAGTTTATCGCTATGTATTCTATTCATTAACTATTTTATAATGTAATATTGTATGGAAAATAAAAAACTTACAACTGCTTCAGGTGCGCCTGTAGCCGACAATCACAATGTTGCCACCGCTGGACGCCGTGGGCCGATGCTTTTACAAGATGTCTGGTTTCTGGAGAAACTGGCTCATTTCGATCGCGAAGTGATTCCAGAACGACGTATGCATGCCAAAGGTTCAGGAGCCTTCGGTAAGTTTACTGTAACTCATGATATTACTCCGTATACCAAAGCTGCTATCTTTTCTGAGATCGGAAAAGAAACAGAAGTTTTTGTCCGTTTTTCTACGGTAGCGGGCGAGCGCGGAGCCGCCGATGCAGAGCGTGATATTCGCGGATTTGCCATTAAATTTTATACTGAAGAGGGAAACTGGGATTTGGTAGGAAATAATACACCGGTATTCTTTTTGCGCGATCCGCTGAAGTTTCCGGATTTGAACCATGCGGTGAAGCGTGATCCGCGTACCAACATGCGTAGTGCCCGCAATAACTGGGATTTCTGGACATTGTTACCCGAAGCACTTCATCAGGTTACCATTACGATGAGCGACCGAGGCATTCCGGCTTCCTACCGTCATATGCACGGTTATGGTAGTCATACGTTTTCATTTATCAATGCTGAAGGAAAACGTACCTGGGTGAAGTTCCATCTGCACACACAGCAAGGTATCAAAAATCTGACCGATCAGGAAGCGGAAGCTATTATAGCCAAAGACCGTGAAAGCCATCAGCGGGATTTGTATGAAAGCATCGAAAGGGGAGATTTCCCTCGCTGGACAATGTACATCCAGTTGATGACTGAGGAACAAGCCAAAGAGTGTCCTTTCAATCCGTTCGATCTTACTAAAGTATGGTCACAGAAACAATATCCGCTGATTGAAGTGGGTGTGTTGGAATTGAACCGTAATCCCGAAAACTATTTTGCAGATGTTGAACAGGCTGCATTTAATCCGGCAAATGTCGTTCCGGGTATCAGCTTCTCACCCGACCGTATGCTTCAAGGTCGCCTCTTCTCTTATGGCGATACCCAGCGCTACCGTTTGGGAGTAAATCACCATCAGATTCCGGTAAACCGCAGCCGTTGCCCGTTCCTGAATATGTATCATCGGGATGGACAGATGCGTGTCGATGGCAACCATGGCTCTACATTAGGTTACGAGCCCAACAGTTACGGCGAATGGCAGCATCAGACAGAATACAAGGAACCTCCTTTGGAACTTGATGGAGCTGCATATCAGTGGGAGTATCGTGAGGATGACTCCGATTATTTCTCTCAAGCTGGCGATTTGTTCCGTTTGATGACTCCGGCCCAGCAACAAGTTTTGTTTGAGAATACAGCAAGAGCTATGGGAGATATTCCTGAAGAAATAAAACTGCGTCATATCCGTAATTGTATGAAAGCCGATACAAATTATGGTAAGGGAATAGCAGAGGCATTGGGTATATCTCTGACACATCCGGGGCTGGCAGAAGCTTGACCGGCTTTCACACAAAAAATAAATGAGGCAGATTTTCGTAATGAGATGTAAAAATGCCTTAAGTTATTGTAGATTATAGCAAAAGAATCCCTCTGTTACAACCTTGATTCATGACAGTATAAGGTAAGAACAGAGGGATTTTATCTTTTCACCAAGGTGAAGAGAATGTTTCACAAAAGTGAATATATCGTTTCACTTTGGTGAGGCGATATGACCACGTTGGTGAAACTTACAGGATAAACCGATATTTCATAAATAACGCGTTATTTTTTGCGAATACTTTCACAAAATTCGGATGGCGTAATCCCGACTCGTTTCTTAAACATCCGGCTCAAATGCTGTGGGTATTCGAATCCCAGTTCATCTGCTGCCTGAGTGATACTTGCTCCGGCTGCAAGAACACTTTTAACTCGCTGGATGATGTACTGATGAATGTAATTGCTTGCTGTATCTCCAGTTGCCTTTTTTATTAAATCTCCGAAGTAATTGGCCGACATACAGAGCTTGTCGGCACAGTATTGGACCGTAGGCAAACCACGTCTCAGCTGTATTTTTTCTTCGTAATAATCGCTTAACAAATTATCGAACTTCATGAGGATATCCGAGTTTTCCAATGTTCTGGTAGCAAACTGACGGTTATAAAAACGCTGACAAAAATTCAAGACCAGTTCGATATATCCTACTATAATCGCATTTTGGAACTCATCATGCTTGTTCTGAAGCTCGTTCCTTATTTGCTGCATGAGTGAAACAAAGATATCATGTTCTTCATCCGTCATGTGCAAAGCTTCATTCACTCGATAATCAAAAAAAGAGTAATGCTTTATCTTTTTATCCAGTGGTGTGCCATGTAATAAATCGGGGTGAAATAGCAATGCCCATCCGGTAAGCATCACTTGCTCTCCATTGTCCTCTTTTCCTCCAATTTGTCCGGGAGCAACACAGATTACCGTTCCACTTTTATAGTCATATTTACCACAGCCATATGCCAGATCTATGTCTGCTTTATCGTGAAAAAAGATTCCGTAGACGCTGTAATTATTCAGACTATGCCGTATGGGAGAAACTTCTGCATATTCGATGACGCTGACCAGCGGGTGCTGGGCGGTATGTCCCAAGTAGCGACTGTAGTCGCTTACGCTTTTTATTTTCATAATCTTGCTCATAGTCAGGCCTCTGCGGGGTTATGTACATTCAAATCTTTTCATGCAAAAATATATGATTCCAACGAATTATCGAATAGCACTAAGTAAAAATCAGTAAAAACGATACGAAGTCCCTTTTTATTGTTACGTTCCCTTTTATGTGACTTTGTAATTTTGTCGTAGTGAAGTATCACTCTTGTGGATAGAAGTTTTTGTGGTTATCATTTTAAAAAACGCAGATTATGAATAGAAGAGATTTTTTGAAAATGTCATCGTTGGCAACAATGTCGGCAGTGGGCATGTGGACTGGGATAACAGAGGCTTTTGCACATGCTCCTGAGCAGAAAGAAAAATACCGTTCGTATAACACTGGCTTGGCCAGTTCCATGGAATATCGTAAACTTGGTGCTTTGGACGTTTCAGCTATCGGCCTTGGTTGCCTGCCTATGGTTGGCTATTATGGGGGAAAATATGATAAACATGAAATGATAGCTTTAATTCGCAGGGCATACGATGAAGGGGTAGCTTTCTTTGATACAGCCGAAGTGTACGGACCACATACCAGCGAAGAATGGGTAGGTGAAGCTGTCGCACCCTTTCGGAATAAAATAAAAATTGGTACAAAATTCGGCTTCGGGGTAGAAGAAGGAAAACCTACTGCATTGAACAGCCGTCCCGATCATATCCGCCGTGCGGTGGAGGGATCATTAAAGCGTCTTCGTACCGATCATATTGATCTTTTGTACCAGCATCGTGTTGATCCGAATGTACCGGTAGAAGAAGTTGCCGGAGTAGTAAAAGAGCTGATACTTGAAGGAAAAGTGCTACATTGGGGAATGTCTGAAGCAAGTGCACGTTCTATCCGTAGGGCACATGCTGTCTGTCCACTTTCTGCTGTACAGAGTGAATATGCTATTTGGTGGCGTGAACCAGAAACAAAAATATTTCCTACATTGGAAGAGCTGGGCATCGGGTTTGTACCTTATTGCCCCTTAGGGCGCGCATTTCTGACAGGAGTTATTCATGTAGACAGCACTTTCTCGCGAAATGACCGTCGGTGGAACTTACCCCAGTTTCAGCCGGAAGCTCTGAAGCATAATATGCCTTTAGTATATCTAGTACAACAATGGGCTGAACGTAAAGGAATCACTCCTGCACAATTTGCGCTTGTCTGGATGCTTTCACGCAAGCCGTGGATTGCACCGATTCCCGGGACAACTAATCCTCAGCATCTGGATGATTTTCTAGGTGCAGGGAAAATACGCCTTTCAGCATGGGAAATGGAGGAATTCGACCGTGATTATGCCAAGATAGATTTGATGGGACATCGTGCCGATCCGTTTACAGAAAGTCAGATTGATAAATAACGATAAAATGAATAAGTTCCTGTTGCCAATATTACTGTCTGGAATTTTGTGCTCATGTACTTGTACCAAGTTGCCAATGGCTGCTGATGGCATTGTGCGATTGTCAAAAATAGAAGTCTATCCGGAATATCTTGAAGAGTATTTGGAATATGCAATCAGGGTGGGAGAGATCTCATTACGTACTGAACCTGGTGTACTGACAATGTATGCGGTCAGTGAAAAAGAAAATCCCTGCATGATGACAATTTTAGAAACTTATGCCAGTCAGGCAGCATACCAAGCTCATATTTCATCAGCTCATTTTCAGGAATATAAGCAAAAAACACTGCATATGGTCAAGAGTCTGGTTTTATCTGATCAGACCCCTCTTAATCCGAAAAACCAAATTGTAAATTTTATACAATAGCAATTGTTTGTAAAATTATTTCGTATTGAATCAGACAGACAATAAAAGTAGGAATCCCGTTCTGATTGTGAGCTCGCGGCTCTCTAGGGATTCCTGCTATATTGCTTATACTATCTTCTTTTGAAGTTCATAATATGAAATGCTCTATATCCGAGAAGCAAGACTGCACAAGTAAATCCTATAGGGTATGACATCCAAATACCGGCTATTCCTTTGCCTAAAAAGAATGCGATACTGTATCCCGAAGGAATGGCTACGATAAAATAAGAGATAAACGATATAATCATTATGGAAGTCACATCGCTTAGTCCTCTCAGAGCGTTTGCAAGAACGATCTGTATACTGTCACCAAATTGATATGCTATCAGTATCGGTATCAGTATAGCTACAATTTCTGACACCGATTCATCATCAGTAAACAGATTGCCTATCGTATCACAGCAGCATAATAATATAATGCTAAGTGTGATAGAGGTGATGATGGCCAGAATTACTCCAGCAGCAGTTACATGACGTACTTTCTCCCAATCTTGCAGTCCTTTAAACATACTTGTACGAATGGCAACGGCTGAACCTAATCCCAGATAGATTGTAAAACTTACCGTAGAAATAGCAATAGCGACTTGGTGTGCGGCAAGTTCCATTCCACCTAACCATCCTATCATGATTGTTGTGATACAGAATGTTGCAGCTTCTATTCCCTGCTGGAACGCGATAGGCCATCCAATAAGGTTCAATCTTTTCCAGTATGCTTTTCTAAAAGGAGTTACCAGGAATCCTTTTCTGAATAGCAGATATTTTTTCTGTTTCACAAATACTGCAATAAAAAGTAACAACATTATAATTCGTGAAAGAAGTGTACTGATACCTGCCCCCAAAAGTCCGAGTTCTGGAAGACCGAATTTTCCGTAGATAAGTATATAGTTTCCTGCTATATTCATTGCATTTCCAATCGTAAGAATCCACATTGAAATGGAAGCATCCATAATTCCCTCTACAAATTGTCTGAATGAATTGGCTAGCATTACGAAGAGAACAGAGCACATCAATACAATATAATATGGTTTAATGAGTGGCATCAGTTCATCTGGTTGCTTCAGTAATTCTATGTTAGTATATATGAGGAGCAGAACGATGAGTATGATTATTGTTGTTGTAAAGTTTGCCATGAGGCTGTTTTTCAACCATCCGCCTATTGCAATTCGTTTGTTTACGGCTATATTCTCACCAATTATGGGTGTGTAATTGAAAGAAAAGCCTGTGCCTAATATGATAAATGCATTTATTACATTATTGACAAATGAAGCTGCCGCCAGCTCTTCCGTACTATGCTGTCCTACCATAACAGTATCTGCCAATCCGGTTATAATATTTCCCAGCTGGCCGATAATGATAGGTAATCCTAAAAGCAATAATGATTTGATGTGGTATATATATTCTGTACGTTTGATTGATCTCATTAGTTCTTTTATTTATTTTAAATGGTACATAACAAATAGCCCTTTTTATTGACTGAAAAAGGGTGAGAAATCATTCCCTTAGCACACATCGTGTTATGGAAATAATTAGAATTTTATTTGAAAATAAAAAAGAGTCTTTTAAAGGATAAATAATGTTTTCTCGTTCTGCAAAAGACTTTAAAAGAACCATTGCAGAAGGTTAGGACCACGAGTTGTCCATGTGATGAACAGAATATGGTTGATTTTGTTTCGATTAATTTTATACAAAATATAACATTTAATTATTCAGGACTGCAAAGGTAATACTTTTTGGTGATTTATTCTCTGTCCACACCTTCAATGTTGCTGATAGTTGAAGTCTGCTTCTTCTTTGGCTCGTTGAACTGTGTATGATATTAGTATTATTTTTTTACAACTTCACCTCTGATTGAGTGTTCAGCCTACTATACGTAAGGTTAAGAATCTTGTTACGGTTTCGATCCAGTTCGGTATGTACCGGATAGGCTATCGGAACTGTAACCCCGTTTTTGTCTGTAATCGTTTGGAGTGTTATGGGAGTTCAGGTTTTACTGATGTTCATGTTTCTACCGATAGCGCTTGTATATGCGGAAGAAAGAATCATTTAATTGCAGAAGCCATATGTGTCTTTAAAGTTTTCTTTTAAACATAGTATAAATAAGATAATATGTTTGTTTTGTATATAAATGTTAATATTGTTGATTACTGTTAATGAGATATCCATAGGGTGTTTATCCAAGTAATAATGGCATTATTAAAATTTGAAAGAATTATGATATCATATTTAAAAGAAATGAATGAAGACTTTTATACTGTTACATCTAAAATTGATGGCAGACAGTATATTCTTAATAAACAGGATGATGGTATTTTCAATCTCATAATAAATAAGATTGTACGTTTAATGTATGAAAGTAGTCATCTTGATTCTATTCTAATCCTTACAGATACGCCAAGCCACACTTGTGAATTAAAGTCAAGAATTGCTTTATGCATAGGTGAAAAGAGGGTTCAATCATTATGGATTAATACTTTCTACGACTTCTATGTCAGGTTTTATAGAACAGAGATTTTACCAATCAATAAAACAATTGAAATATACGATAGTAATGTTATTCTAAGAAATATTATCAGGCATTTGCAGCTCGATAAGAAAATCTATAATTTAGGTGCAGTAATAAATGAAATTAGCTATGCTAAGAAGAATTTAATTTTGCCTGATGAAAATGGAAAGGTAGATAATTTAACAAGATGGCATAATGGAAAACTTAGAAGCATGTCTGATATTTATGCTTATTACTGGAACTTTTGTAAAAAGAGGAATATAATAGATTGCGATGACTTTGCTATTAAAACATTCTTTTTATTCAACGAGCGACCTGATATTCTTCATAAATATATAGGGAAGTTTGATAATATATTGGTTAGCAATGAATATAACCAATCGTATGTTGATTCTCGCATGTTATCATTACTATTGGATAGAACAATATATTCAGAAGGTGAGTGGATAGACTACAGATATACAAATTATAGAAGAAATGAGTAAATTAATACAATTGTTCAATGACATACACTTGCTAATAGAAAAATATGAGCAGATACGTAAGGAAAAGGGAGATAATTATAACCTTTTTCAAGTGATAAATATGACTAGTGATGAAACAAGAGTGCATTCTGCCATGATAGCAGATTTACTTAATCCGGTGGGACTTCATCAGATGGGTGATATCTTTCTAAAACTGTTCATCCGTAAATTAGAGGAACTGTTTAAGTTGGAGTTAAACTTAGACTATGGCGATGCAAAAATTGTTTGTGAGAAATATATTGGTCTCAAAACTAAAGATAAGGAAGGGAAAGATATAGGAGGTAGGATTGATATTTATATATCTGACAATACCAATCATATAGCTATTGAAAATAAAATATATGCAACAGATCAGGAAAATCAACTTCTACGTTATCATAACTATCTGGAGTCGATTGCAGGGGAAAATAAGCTGTTGTTGTATTTGTCGTTATATGGTGAAATAAATGACCTAGAAAAAACTACAGGAAATAATCAGATAAAAGAAGGTGAAGATTTCTTTACAATATCCTATTCTGAATTTATTTTGAATTGGTTGGAAGAATGTAGAACTAAAGCGATAGATAAACCTCTGATACGCGAAGGTATAACACATTATAGGAACTTAATTAAAATATTGACACATCAGATGGAAAATGAAAAGAATGATTTGATAAAACTTATCAAAGATAATCCAAAGTATATTTGTTTTTTGCCGAAATATAAGGATGCTATTAAAGAGGTTGAAATAAGCTTATATACCGATTTTTGGACAAAGTTGGAAAATGCTATTCAAAATCAAGGTTATCCGATTGTAAAAGAATCATTTGATGGCTATAAATATGCTTTGGATAAGAATTACCTACGTAAATATTATGAAAGTAATAATTGTAAATATCAGTCTGTAGAATTTGTGATAGAAGATTTCGATAAATACCGATTGATGTATAGTGTTCAGGTTGATTGGCGTACATATTATGGAGCTTTGATCAGAGATAATAGTAATAAGATAATTCCCCTCAAAGATGCATATGAGATAGAAAATCCAAAACTCAAGACTATTATATCTCGCATAGACGAAATGATACAGAATTCACAAAATGAATATCATTCTAGCAGTAGTTGGCTATTCTGGAAGCATACAAAGCCCTGTATCAATTTCAGAGATTTGAATGATGGTAATAGTGCATCTCATTTAAGTGATATGAATAAAACGATAGAGCGAATTACCAAAGATATTATTGATGATATAGGCGTAATACGTAAGGATAGATGAGAACTATAAGCTTGGTCACTTCCAAAGCTAGTGTAAAATAACATTATGTGTCCCGTCAGCACCATTCAGCAGATACCATGGTATTTCACTGGTTACGGCAAAGCCCAGCAGGGTAAAGAAATACCTGTCTTGCTTCTTGTATGAATAAATCCTTCAGCAATCAGGAAGGCAAATACAGGAAAAGCGATGTACCCTATTACCATGGAAATCATGGCAGTGACTTTCGGTGTATTACCGCTAAGTTATATATATTTCGGTTTTAAAGTCGGATTCATAGGTAGTGTAAAATAAACAGTGTCCGCATAGAGAACTCATTGGTCGAGGAACGGTCAGCGCCAAAAGCGGGACCACCCGTTCCGACGAGCGTAAAATTACAATAATTTAAATCGTTCTCCAAACTTTATGGTCAATTGCTGTGAGATTGTAGCCTAATTGGCAAGTGGCATACTCCACTTCTTCCGTATATTACGGTATGCAAGATAAACCAGTTTCTCAAGGACTGTATCCGACGGGAGTACGCCCTTGTTTTTGTTACCTTACGGATTTGACGGTGATATCCTTCAACGGTATTTGTGGTATATATAAGTTTATGGATAGCTGGAGTGTACTGGAAGTATTCAGACAGTGTATCCCAATTCTCCTGCCAGGACCTGATGACGATAGGATACTGTTCACCCCATTTCTCTTCCAACTTAAGAAATTCATTTTCTGCCAATTCTTTATTTATAGCCAGATAAACGCATTTCAAATCCTTCAGGAATTCCTTTTGATTTTTGGAGCCTATATATTTGATGTACAACACAAAGCTGTACAGATGTATTGGGATAAACACTTTGGATTGCTTCGGGAAAACCTTTTAAGCCGTCTATACAAACTATAAGAATATCTTCAATTCCACGGTTCTGAAGGTCTGTCAGAACACTGAGCTAGAAGTTTGCTCCCTTATTTCTTGATATATACATTCCGAGGAGCTCCTTATGTCTTTCTTGGGCAATACCCAGCACATTATAGATTGCATGTGTAACAGCACAACCACGTTCATCCGTTACCTTATAACGGAGGCATCCATCCAGACTATAGGATAGACAGAATCAAGCATACGTGATTTCCATGCCTTTATTTCTAGAAGTATACGATCTGTAATGGCGTTGATTGTATCTACACTAATCTTACGGGTGCTGTTACCAAGAGTATATAGGCCAATTATACGGTCAGCAACACCTTCTGCCAGAATGGTCTCACGTTTTTTGATAAATTGTGGATTAAAACTTGAATTACGGTCACGGGGAGTGGATACGGTTACCTCACCCAATGGAGTCTGGACCTGCTTTGGCATTTTCCCGTTACGCCGGTTGCCCATCTGACGTTCTTCTTCTGTAAGATGTGCATCCATCTCAGCCTCCAGAGTTGCATTCAGAATGCTTTCCAATAAAAAGGGAAAAAGCACCGTCTTTCCTTAACAAGGGTTTACCTGCTTTTAATTGTTCAATAGCCTTGTTCTTGATACTCTCAAAATCAAACTCTTCTTTCATAAAAAAACTGTGTTAGCAAAGTTAATATTTTACTCTTTGCTGACACAGTTTAATTTACATCCTCACAGATTTCAGATATAAGAATCTTACAACTGAGTTCCGTTTCCATTTACACAAAATTTTGGACAGTGTCCAAATAATACAACCTATAAATACTTTTTATATAAGAAGTTAACTCTATATTACTTCTTATCATTAGTAGTACTTGCTATTATAGCACTACCTACACTTGCAACAATAGTAGCAACTTTTGTTACCGTCTTTACAACTGATTTTGCTTTTTCTGCTTTATTTCCCATAATTATCAAAATTATTTTAATACAATAATAAAGATATTATTAGTTATAGTATAAACAATAAAATATTAAGCATAATTGATATATTACATAAGTATTTCAAATAAACAATCTTTCTTTGTTAAAAACAATCTGTTAAAGATTTATTTTCATAATAAAGAAAAATGCTATGCAAAATTAGCAATTTTATTATATTTTGTATTAACCAAGAGTAAGTTATTAAAGAAAATTCTATTTTGCAACATATCCTGCTGAGATTTAAGAGATAAAGATTACTTCTGTTTGAAGTTACAGTCTATTCATTGGTTTCTTGTTCTTTGCCAGTTCTTTTAAAATCTGAAATACTTTTTCCATATCTGTTATATTTTTTGATGATGTTGCAAAATTAGCCTATCAATGCACAAAATACTTATGCAGTATCACGCTATCTTTGCGGAAAATAATCAAAGTCATGAAAACTGAATTTGCTATATGGTTGGTGTCGTATCTTATAAGGAGAGGTCCTGATACCCAAGAAAATATTATAAACGAATGGTCTAAATACATAAATGAAGATGTAGAGATTCATAGGAATACATTTGGAAACTATAGAAAAAAAGCTGAAGAGCTATTTGGAACTGAAATATCTTATAGTCCTGTCACTAAAGAATATTATATAGAAGATAAGGAGTTAATAGTCCATAATGCCATATATAAATGGTTGCTTCAGTCTGTTTCAGCTTCAAATGTGATAAGCAGGAGAAGCAGACTCAAGGATCGTATAATGCTCGAAACCACGTCAGGAGGTGAAGAATTCATAGAACTGATAACTGAAGCTATGGAGAAAGGGCTGTGTATTAAAATGGTTTATCAGGCATTTTGGGATGAACCGAAAGAAAGAACCATAGAACCATATTACATAAAGCTCTTCAAACGTCGTTGGTACCTGATTGGAAAGAGACGAGATACTGAAGAGTTCCGAATTTACTGCTTTGATAGGATAAAGTCAGTAACTGTTTTAGATATTAAGTTTAAGTTTAAAAAAGAACAAAATGCTGAAACCTTGTTTTATGACTATTATGGAATCATCCAATTTCCTGTGGAGAAAGAACATGTTATTATCAAAGTTGGATGTGAACAGGGAATGTATATAAAGACCCTTCCCCTCCATCATTCACAGAAGCTGATACACCAGGATGACGACTACATGACATTCGAATTATACCTGAAACCCTGTTATGATTTTGTACAGGAATTGTTATCTTGTGGCTCTGAGCTTGAAGTAATAAGTCCCCAGTCGTTAAGGGAAGAAGTAAATAGGTATGTTGTGGAAATGTGTGAAATATATAATCCCGAAGAAAATGGATAGAAAAGACTTTTTATTGATGAACTCTCAACTGAAGAATCAACACCTGAACTTGCTAACGTATATTCTCCCGATATTTCTCAGAGTGATTGTTTGGTGCAGCTCAAAAGTATAAGTTATAGTCTTTTTTTTATAATCATATATTTTTCTTTTTGCCATTACTTTGCAACAGGAAAACAAATATTTTAAAATTTAGAATTATACCTTAGATTTGCATCCGAGGATTACAGATAAAATAGAAAGGATAAATTTGTGA
>ENA-OOXF01000125-OOXF01000125.1-human-gut-metagenome-genome-assembly--contig:-NODE-125-length-55585-cov-5.353214_pt1 | contig 55585 bp, 43 predicted proteins | sample MGYA00241586_ERZ501341 | MGnify/ENA primary metagenome ERZ501341 (study PRJEB25962, sample SAMEA2042985) | human gut metagenome | biome: human gut; feature: human-associated habitat; material: faeces... | reverse complement strand
GGTATGGCCGCAGCCGTCCGTTCTCAGTTAAACGGCAATCCCACAATCCTGATTGAAAAAATGCCGTACCTCGGCGGCGATACGATTTTGAATGCCGGTACGCTGATTGCAACGGGTTCCCGCTATCAGCGCGAAGTCATGCATGAAACCAAGGACTCTCCTGCCCTTGCCTACAAAGACATCATGCATGTCGGCAAACACCGCAATGACCCGGTCCTCGTCAAGATGGTTACCGAAAAAGCCGGCTCCGTCGTGGATTGGCTGATCGACGACCTCAAGATTCCTTACGGTCCTGCCGCAACTCAGTATCCTGACCACTCCGCTTCCCGTCAGCTTGGCGTCGAAGGCCGCTCTCCCAACTTCATCAGAACGATGTCCCGTATCTTCACGGATCACGGCGGCAAGATCCTGATGGAAACACGCGCTACTTCCTTGATTTACAAAGGCGGACGTGTTGACGGTATCCATGCTGTCAATTCCGACGGCGACAAGATCACCATCAATGCCAAAGAAACCATTCTGGCTTCCGGCGGTTTCGGTGCTAAGACCGACATGCTTCCGAAGACACTGAATGGCTACCTCTTCTATGGGCTAGACAGCGACGCAGGTCAAGGCTATGAAATGGCTCGCAAGATCGGTGCAGAAAACATCAACATGGACCTCGTGAAGGTCTACCCGCAAGGCGTTGAAACCGTTCCTCATCATGGTTTAGCTGCAACCGCCAGCTCCACAGCCACGATTAACGACACCGGTGCCATCTATGTCAACAGTCAAGGCAAACGTATCATCAATGAACGTGCTTCTTTGGGCGAATTGACCGACATCACAGTTGCTCAGCCCGATAAGATCATGTACTTGGTAATGGACGAAACCGGCTACAAGCGCTATCTGGCCAAGAGTATCGAAGACAAGCTCGTTCCGGATGAAAAAGTTCTTCGCGAATGGCTCAACATCAAGAACAACGGCAAACCTGTCATGGTTGAATCCGACAGTTTAGCCGCAGCAGCCAAAGAAATCGGTATCAATCCGGAAGGCCTCGAAGCCACTGTTAAACAGTGGAATGAAATGGCTAAAGCCGGCAAGGATACTCAGTTCAACCGTAAAGATCCGAAGGAACTGATTAAGCCGCCGTTCTACATTGTTGAACAGAAGCCTCGCTTTGCGACAACGCTCGGCGGCCTGAAAGCCAACGCCAACATGCAGATCCTGGGTAAAGGCGGCAAACCCATCCCAGGCCTCTATGGTGCAGGCTGCGTGGTCGGCGGTGCTAACGGTGCCGACTCCATGACCGCTATGATGAACTCCTGGGCAATCATCTCCGGTGTTGACGCCGCTGACGCTGCCTCGGCTGCCATCAAAAAAGCGCACAAGTAATCGCTAGTTTTTAGAAGGTGCTAAGACGGGCTCGATTATCGAGCCCGTTGCTTTATGGTTTTGAGGTGGCTTAGAGGATTAGATTCCGTTCAGTTTCATCACACAGCCTTTGAAAATACCGAAAGCTGTTTCGAGCCCTTTCTCATCAAAATCAAACTCTCTCTGATGGTGCGCTGCTGTTCTGTCGGCACCCATTACAAAAAATTCGCTCTTGCCTCCTGCAGCTTTCACGCGGGTTGCGAGCATCGTGAAATCCTCAGAGCATCCAAGCTTCTTGTGCTGTACAACGCGTTCACAGCTCGGAAGGCTTCCGGCAACTTCCGTCACCATAGCTGCCAGTTCCGGATCATTATTAAGTTCACCGGCCTCACCGACTTTCTCAACTTCATACTCAACGTCGTAAGCCAAGGCTGTACCTTTAACGATACGATTGGCCTGATCTACCATGAAATCGTTGATTTCGGCTGTTTCCCCGCGTACTTCTAATTGGACCTGGGCATGTACCGGAATGACATTCCTGCCTTCTCCGGCTTGCATCATTCCTACGTTAATGCAGCCGATACCTTTTCCATGGCGAGCCATGCCAAGAAGCTCAGATAGACACGTGCAAGCACAGGCCAAAGCATTCCTTCCAAGGTGAGGACTCATTGTCGGGTGAGTCGGACGACCTTTGAAGCGAACATCCAACTAAGTCGTGCAGAGGACACCTTCCGGATAGACACAGACTTCACCGGTCGGACACATCATTGCCAGATGAGCTCCTAACAGATAGTTGACGTCGTCTAAGAGGCCGGAAGCTGCTTGAGCCGCACCTCCTCTCACGCCTTCTTCCGCCGGCTGGAAAATCAGCTTAATCTTTCCGCACAGTTGATCTTTGTGATCAACGATCCATTGCGCCATGGTCAGACCTACGGCCGTGTGGCCGTCATGTCCGCAGGAATGCATGACACCTGCGTGACGAGATCTGAAGCCTAAGTTTGGCAGATTCTGATTGACCTTCTGGGCGGCAACGCCCATGAGGTCTATATTTTGGCTCTTTGCTTATTTATTTACTTGTAGATATGTAGTAGATATGTTATAATTGAACTCAATATTTGAGGTGGTCTATGTATGTCTCTACTTGCAAAGGCGGAGCCACCGGGCAATACACTTATGTCCGGCTCATGGAGTCTTATCGGGATGAAAACGGAAAGGTTAAGCACAAGGTCGTGCAGAACCTGGGACGGCTCGACATCCTTTCTCAGTCAGATCCGAATTACTTGGAAAATTTAAAGAAGAAGTATCAGGAAGACTATGCGGAAAAGAATCGCCTTCAGTCACTCAATCGACTCGCTCAAGTTCAAAATCTGCTTAGTTTTGACAACAATTCTTCTGCCGGCGCTCCGCTCCCTCTGCTGCAGTACGGGCATTACCTCTTAAAAAAGATCTGGGACGATCATCTTCATTTGGATAGAAAGTTCAAAGACATACAGCACAGACAAACAAAAGCAAAATTCGACTTAAACGCTGTCGTCTCCTACCTCTGCTTCTTGAAAATTCTTGATCCGCACTCCGTTTTTTACTCATTCGGAGATCAGGATGGTTTCTTAGGAGCCCCTGTCCAAGGCATCGGTTTAGACAGTTACTACAACTCTTACGATTATTTGTTTGAGCACAAGGACTCGATCATGAAATTCTTCAATCGCTCAATCAATAATCAGCTTGGGAAAACAAAGGCTACGTTGATTTTTTATGACGTGACCAATGTCTACTTTGAAACGGCGCTTACTGACTTGGAATGCGGCAGACAGCAGATGGACTTCCAAGACCGACTTCAGGAAGAGGTGCAGCTGGCCTATGAAAGCGGCGAGCTGGATGCTGCATGCTTTGACAAGGAAGGAAGACTGGTGCCCGGCCAAAAAACGGATGATTTCATTAAGAAAATTCAGGCTCAGAAAATCGAATACCTTCGAATGAGAGGTCCTTCAAAAGAGCATCGCTTTGACCTTCCGTTAACGTCCATCGCGTTGGTAATTAACGAAGAAGGAATTCCGATTGACTTTTATGTCTACGCCGGAAACGCATCCGAATTCAAAACTATGGCTGCTTCGATTGAATCTCTGAAACAGAAATACAACGTTAAAGAGAGCATCGTGGTAGCCGACCGGGGTCTTAATTCTGCAGCGAACTTAAAGATGCTGCAAAGCAACGACCTCGGGTTCCTGATGGCACAGAAAGTAAGCAATCTGGATCAGAAGACTACAAAAGCAATGTTCGATCCTGAAGGTTATGTCCCTATCATCAGGCAGGGAGAGGAAGTCGCCCGCTTCAAGGTCGTAAAAGACTGGATTAAGAAAGGAAAGCGCAAGGCTGAAGATACAAAATGCACTTTAGTTCTGACCTTTGATAAGAAGAGACAAAAACGGGATCTCGCAGTCCTCGAAGTCTGGAAGCAGCTTGTATTGAAGAAACAAGCCCAGGGAATAAAAGTTAAACCCAAGACCTCCGGCTGGGCTTCCATTGCAAAAACTTCGGAAAAAACAGAGGCGAGAATTGAAGGAATTGATGAGGAGACATTCGAAGCTAAACGCCGTCTTGCCGGGTACGCTGCCCTCGTTTATAAAAACGCACCCAACTGTCAGGAGAAAGACGCTGTGCCGGACGGACGCCTGGCCGCTGCCTACCACGAGCTTAATCAGATCGAGAGCTGCTTCCGAATTATGAAATCTCATCTGGGCTTACGGCCCATGTACGTGAGGAACTCAAATCACATCAAAGGCCACATACTCATTTGTGTGATTGCGTTGGGGGTTCTGAAACTGCTGCAGTGGAAATTGAATAAATCAGGTACTCCGCTGACTATCCCGGAAATCATACGTGCATTGAATTCTGCGACGACCGTGCCCATAAAAAGCGGCGATGAACTAATGTTCCTGCAGTGCTCGAGACCGCAAAATATCAGGAAGGGCTTAGAGAGACTGAGCCAAGAAGAACTTAAGGCTGAACTTGCAAAACGCAGAAAGCAGCCAAATCAGCTCGAAATACTCTTTAAGACAGTGGGACTTGTGCCTCCGGCACGCTTAGTTAATCTCAAAGAGATGGGGCGCTGCTTAGGAGTAAGACTTACAACAGAGGAGGCAATTCCGGAATTGATTAAAGACATGCTCTAGCATGTACACAAGACAATAATTTAAAAAAGCTCTGAACTCGCTGATAATCAAAGAGTTGAGAGCTTTTTGTTTGCCGGAATCTGCCAAACTCGGGTTTGATGTTGATCCTTCTAAGGCGATTCCGCTGGAAGAGGTCGAACCGGCAAAAGAAATTGTGAAGCGCTTCGCAACCGGCGCCATGTCGCTCGGGTCCATCTCGGCAGAAGCCCACGCGGTTCTCGCTGTGGCCATGAACCGAATCGGAGGCAAGAGCAACACCGGTGAAGGCGGCGAGGATCCGAAGCGCTACGAAGCAGAAATGCGCGAAGGTCATTCTCCTGTTAAGCAAGGCGACACATTGAAGTCGATCTTGGGCGAAGACCGCATTGTGGCTGACGTTCCTCTGGAAGAGGGCGATTCTCTGCGCTCCCGTATCAAACAGGTGGCAAGCGGACGCTTCGGTGTGACAGAAGCCTACCTGTCGAGTGCAGACCAAATTCAGATCAAGATGAGTCAGGGCGCAAAACCCGGCGAAGGCGGTCAGCTGCCGGGTCATAAGGTCAGCGAATACATTGCTCAGCTGCGTTACTCCATCCCCGGTGTCGGCTTGATCTCGCCACCTCCGCATCATGACATTTACTCGATCGAGGACCTGGCACAGCTGATCCGAGATCTCAAGATGGCCAACGACAAGGCGGACATCAGCGTGAAGCTCGTAAGCGAGCAGGGTGTCGGGACGGTTGCTGCCGGCGTTGCCAAAGCAAAAGCGGACCACATCGTCATTTCCGGTCATGACGGCGGAACCGGTGCTTCTCCGCTTTCTTCTATCAAGTTTGCCGGTACGCCTTGGGAACAAGGGCTTTCGGAAACTCAGCAGACCTTGGTGATCAATAATTTGAGAGATCGCGTCCGAATTCAGGTTGACGGCCAGATTAAGACAGGACGTGACGTCGTGATCGGTGCGCTGCTGGGCGCCGATGAATTCGGTTTTGCAACTGCTCCGCTGGTTGTGGAAGGCTGCATGATGATGCGCAAGTGCCATCTCAACACTTGTCCGGTCGGTATTGCCACACAGGATCCTGAACTCAGAAAACGCTTCCACGGCGAACCGAAGCACGTTGTGAACTACTTCTTCTTCGTTGCCGAAGAAGTCCGTGAAATCATGGCAAGCCTGGGCATTCGCAAGTTTGAAGGCTTAGTGGGGCGTTCCGACCTGCTGCGTCAGAAGAAGATGCATCCGGCCAAGTGTGCTCACTTGGATCTGTCTCGAGTTCTGTATCAGCCGGAGGTCGATGATCCGAACAAGCGCCGTCAAAGCGTCAAGCAGGATCACGGTCTGGAAAAAGAACTGGACTACCAGCTGCTGGATCTTTGCCGCAATGCTATTGAGAAGAAAGAAAAAGTCAGCTTTATCTCTCCGATCAAAAACATTCACCGCACGGTCGGTACGAAGATTTCTTCGGAAATTATTCGTCGCTGGGGTGCCGAAGGTCTGCCCGAAGACACACTGCACATTCAGCTGACCGGCATTGCCGGACAGTCCTTCGGAGCCTTCCTGGCCAACGGTGTGACGCTGGATCTGGTCGGTGAAGCCAACGATTATGTCGGTAAGGGTCTCTCCGGCGGACGCATTATTGTTCGCTGCCCGACCGACTTCCGCGGCAGAGGCGACGAAAACATCATCGCCGGCAACACGGTTCTGTACGGAGCTACGAGCGGTGAAGCCTTCTTTAACGGCGTAACCGGTGAGCGTTTTGCCGTTCGTCTTTCCGGCGCAACAGCGGTTTCTGAAGGCTGCGGCGATCACGGCTGCGAATACATGACCGGCGGTACGGTCGTGATTCTCGGCTCCACCGGCCGTAACCTCGGCGCGGGCTTCTCCGGCGGCAACGTGTACGTGCTCGACCTCGACATGAAGCAGGTCAACCCGGCGGCCGCCACCAACGGCGCGCTGCTGTTCGAGCCGCTTGACGCCGATGCCGACAAGCTGGTGCATGGTCTCGTCAAGCAGCATGCCGAAGAGACCGGTTCTCAGTTCGCCGCGGCCCTGCTGGAGGACTGGAACGAAACCGTCAAGCGGTTCACGCACGTAGTGCCGAAGCAGTTCGTGGCCATGACGAAGGCCATGGAAGAAGCCAAGGCCAACAATGTAGATTTCAATGCGCCCGGCGCCTGGGAAAAGGTGTACGAGCAGGTTATGGAAGGAGCGCGCTGACATGGGCGACCCGAGAGGATTCCTGAAGGTCCGTACCCGCCGAGAGCTGGCTGAACGCCCCGTTGAGGAGCGTATCAAGGACTGGTTCGACGTTCACGCCGAAACCGGCCTGCAACCGTGGACCCAAACGCAGGCGGCCCGCTGCATGGATTGTGGCACCCCGTTCTGCATGACCGGATGCCCGCTGGGTAACCTGATTCCCGAGTGGAACGACTTGGTCCGTCAGGGCAAGTGGGAAGACGCCTACAACCGTCTGTCCATGACCAACAACTTCCCCGAAGTCACCGGCCGCATCTGCCCGGCCCTGTGCGAGCAGGCCTGCGTGCTCGGCATCCACCAGCCGCCGACCATGATCAAGCTTGACGAGCAGACCATCATCGACCAGGCATGGGATTTGGACTACGTCAAGCCGCTGCCGCCGCAGCGTCTGACCGACCAGACGGTCGCCGTCGTCGGCTCTGGCCCTGCCGGCCTTGCCGCCGCACAGCAGCTCACCCGCGCCGGCCACACCGTCGTCGTCTACGAGAAGGACGACGCCATCGGTGGTCTGATGCGTTACGGCATCCCGAACTTCAAGCTTGAGAAGGGTCTGCTTGACCGCCGTGTCAAGCAGATGGAGGCCGAAGGCACCCGCTTCCGCACCAACGTGGAAATCGGCAAGGACATCACGTGGGATGACCTGCGTGACCGTTACGACGCCATCGTAGTGGCCATCGGCTCCCGCGTGCCGCGCGATATGAAGATTCCGGGCCGCGAGCTCGACGGCATCCACTTCGCCCTCGACTTCCTGCCCGACGCCACGCGCCGTATCTTCGGCGTCAAGCCGGTGCACGACATCACCGCCAAGGACAAGCACGTCATCGTCATCGGCGGTGGCGACACCGGTTCCGACTGCCTCGGCACCTCGATCCGTCAGGGTGCGAAGGACGTCACCGTGCTACAGATCATGCCGAAAGAGCCGTCAAGCCGTCCGGACAACAGCCCGTGGCCGACTTTCGCCCGCACCTACCAGAAGACCTCCTCCATGGAAGAGGGCGGCGAGTATATCTACTCCACCGACTCCGTGAACTTCGAGGGCACCGAAGAGGAGAAGGCCAAGGTCACCATTGATAACTCGACCACCGCCGAAGGCTTCGTGGCCGATGAACACGGTCACGTCACCGGCCTGAAGGTTGTCTCTGTGGCCCCCGGCGAGAACGGCCCCTTTACCCGACAGCCCGGTACCGAGCGCGTGCTGCCGGCCGATCTGGTCCTCATCTCCGTGGGCTTCCTGCATCCGGACACCGAGACCATCCTCGACCAGCTGCCCGTCGAACTCGACAAGCGTGGCAACATCGCTCGCAATGACAAGTTCGCCACCTCCCAGGATGGCGTGTTCGTGTGCGGCGATGCCGGCCGTGGCCAGAGCCTCGTGGTCTGGGCCATCGCCGAAGGCCGCTCCTGCGCCGCAGCCGTGGACGAGTACCTCTCCAGCGAGCAGACCAGTGAGCTGCCGGCTCCGATCAAGGCCAGCCAGCGTCCGATGATGCTGCCTCGCTGAATACTTTCCAAACAGAAACATGAAAATCCCTTCTTCGTGAGGGGATTTTTGCGTTTCTGGGATTAATTACTGCCTTGAGCCTTCAGTAATGTTTATATTTCGAGAATATTGCATACGTGGTTAACATGAAGCTCCTATGGTGTCTTTCGTCGCCAAAAAGATGACGCCAGAATATTTGGGAGAGATTCATGAACACACGCCATGTCACTTCACTGGTCGCGGCCGGTGCGGCAATCGTCATGCTGCTCAGCGGCTGCGGATCGACCGGTACCTCCAATTCCAGCAATGCTTCAGATTCCAATATCATTTCCGTGTACGGCAGTGAGCCGGCACACCCACTATTCCCCGGCAACACCACTGAGGCCGGTGGCGGCAAGGTTGTAGACCAGCTGTTCGCAGGTCTGGTGACCTACGATGCGAAGGGCGGCATCCACAACGAGGTAGCAGACAGCATCACCTCCAGCGACAACGCCACGCATTACGTCATCAAGCTCAAGAGCGGATGGAAGTTCACCGACGGCACTCCGGTGACCGCGCACTCCTTCGTAAACGCATGGAATTACACCGCCAACAGTGCCAACAAGCAGGCCAGCGCCAGCTTCTTCAGCACAATCGAAGGCTATGATGATCTGCAAAAGCCGGACGTGGACCCCAAGGCCACGCTGAGCGGCCTGACCGTCGTTGACGACAACACCATCGATGTCAAGCTCAGCCAGCCCGACTCGGCATTCCCGGTCAAGGCCGGCAGCCACGCCTACATGCCGTTGCCCGAATCCGCGTTCAAGGACCCGAAGAAGTTCGGTCAGCACCCAGTGAGCAACGGCCCATACAAGTTCGTGTCCTGGCAGCACAACCACAGCATCGAAATGGTGAAGAACCCTGACTACAAGGGCAATCGTGTCGCCAAGAACGATGGCCTGAACTTCAAGATCTATACCTCGCCTGATTCGGCATACGCCGACCTACGCGGTGGCAACCTGGACTTCACGAACACGATTCCTGACACCGCACTTACCTCCTTCCAATCCGACAAGTCGCTGAAGGCATACAACGAGCCCGGTGGCAATACGCTCACTTTCACCATTCCTGAATGGCTGGAACACTTCGGCCAGAACGAGGAAGGCAACCTGCGTCGTCAGGCCATTTCCATGTCCATCGACCGCAAGACCGTCGCCGAGAAGATCTTCCACGGTACCGCCACGCCCGCCGTCGACTTCCTTGCAGCCCCAATCAGCGCCTACTCCAAGGAACTCAAGGGAAATGAAGTACTGAAGTACAACCCGTCCAAGGCCAAGGAACTGTGGGCCAAGGCCAACGCCATCTCCCCGTGGAGCGGTGAGTTCGGCATTGCATACAATGCTGATGGCACTGCGAAGAACTGGGTTGAGGCAATCTGCAACTACATCAAGAACACGCTGGATATCGATGCCAAGAGCATCCCGATGTCCACTTCCGACGAATTCCTGTCCAATGTGGATTCAGGCAAGATGACCTCCGCATACCGTAGCGGTTGGGGCCCTGATTATCCATCCGCGGACAACTATCTGGTACAGCTGTACGATTCCAGTTCGGCCGACGGCAAGGGCGGCAACAGCGGCAACTACAAGAACCCCGAGTTCGATGCCATGATGGACAAGGCTCTTTCCGCCCCGTCCACCGAGGAAGCCGACAAGTATTATCAGCAAGGTGAGGAGATTCTGCTGCAGGACCTTCCGGCTATCCCGTTGTGGAACCAGAATGCCACCGCAGCCAGCACCTCCGCAATCTCCGGCGTCGCATTCGACTACGGCGGCGGCCCAGTGTTCACCGCACTGACCAAGAAGCAGTAAGCAGTAAGTAATAAACAGACAGCGCTAGCCCCCCGCTGGCGGGGGCTGTCGGCGAAGCCGACTGGGGGTGGTCTCAAACAGCAGACCACCCCTAATCTTGTTATATGAGCGAGCTCCCGTAAGCGGGAGCAATCGAGAACATACAGGAGCACATTAACTATGGAATTCACCGTATCCGGCACTACCGTGCGATTCGATGAACGAACAATGCAGTTCGCTTTTACGCGCGACGGTGCCGAATGGAATACCTGCGCTGATTTCAAGCCGACCCTGCAATGCGCGCAAGGCACCTTCGCGTTCGCGGATGCCACTTCCATCACCCATGAGCAGCGTGAAACCGGCACGGGAACCGGCATTCGCAGCATCTTCACCGGCTTTGGGCACAGCGCATACTCCTTTGAAACCTATGTATGGGTGGAGCGTGCCTCAGGCGATGTGCTCTTCGAATGGATTCCGCTCAATGAGCAAGGCCTGAACATCACCAATGTGACGTGGCCCGCAGCCATGGACTTCGATTGCGCCGACGACCATGACACGACACTCATCACCCATGAGCAAGGTGTGATGATCCCCAACACATGGCCTACCGCCGTGAGCACCAAAGATATCGCCTTCGACGGCCGCTTCGAAACGGCTGGCGGTTACATGCCGTGGTTCGCGCAGCTCCGCGCAGACGGACACGGGTATATCGCCATCTGCGAAACTCCATGGAATGCCGGTTACGGCATCGACCATCCCAGCAATGGCCCGTACACCCATATCAATACTTGGTTTGAGCCAAGCCTCGGCACAATGAATTATCGCCGCGTGGTACGCTACCAGTTCCTCGACCACGCCGATCACACGGCGGTGTGCAAGGCCTATCGTTCGTACGTCAATGAACGAGGTCGCTTGCGTACGCTCGTCGAAAAGGCGGCGCGCAATCCCTCCGTGCGTGACCTGATTGGTCGTTCATGGGTGCACATCGGCATCAAAACCAAAGTACAGCCCGACTCGTACTACTACGATAAGGACCACCCCGAGAAAAACGAGTCACTGGTCACCTTCGCACAGCGCGAAAAGCAAATGCGAACATTGCACAGCATGGGTGCAGGCCGACTGTACATGCACTTGGATGGTTGGGCACAGCCCGGATACGACAACGCACACCCCGACTATCTGCCGGCCTGTCAGGAGGCAGGCGGCTGGGAAGGCATGAAGTCGCTGGTCGACGCCTGCCATGAGCAAGGCGATATTTTCGGCACGCATGACCAGTACCGCGATTACTACTTCACCGCGCAAACCTTTGATGCCAACAATGCGATTCGGCTGGCAGACGGTACGATGCCCGAACACGCACGCTGGGCGGGCGGCCGCCAGACCTACCTGTGCGCCGAGCTCGCACCGGACTACGTGCGCCGCAATTTCGCCGAAATCGCCGCACACGGCATCAAACTCGACTGTGCATACTTGGATGTCTTCACCTGCAACGAAGGCGACGAATGCTCGAACCCCGAACACCGCATGACCCGCCGCGAATGCTTTGACCGCCGCGCCGAATGCTTCGAATATCTGCTCTCGCACGGCATCCTCTCCTCGTCCGAAGAGGTATCGGACTGGGCAGTGCCAAGCCTGATATTCTGCCATTACGCGCCATACGACTTCCAGATGCGCTCACCCAACGAGCCGCGCCAAGGTGTGCCGGTGCCGCTGTATAACCTCGTCTACCATGATTGCGTTATCGAGCCGTGGATGATGGAGCGTGTGGTGGACGGCGACGATTACATGCTGTACGCCTTGCTCAACGGCGGAGCTCCATACCTGATTCGCGATGCCGCATACATCGGCGTTGACGGCGACATGGACGACGAACAGCGCGCTCGCACGGAAAACGACATCGAACGCTGCCATACGGTCGCTGCATTCCATGAGCGGGTCGGCATGCAGGAACTGGTTCGTCACGAGTTCGTGGATGATGATCCGCTGGTGCAGCGTTCGGTATTCGCGGACGGCACTGCGGTCACTTGCGACTTCCATACGCAAACCTATCGCATCACCGACTGCCCGCATCACTGACTGAAAATACAATGACACACAGTGGGTTCCGATGGACTGGTGGCAAATTGCCGCCGATAAGCGAGTAATATAGCCAACAATGTCACCGTCGAAGCAGGAGTAGTGAAATGCCGAATCGTGCAGAACGCCGTGCCCAAGCCAAAGCAGGCCGCAGGGGAGTGCCGTCGCAGTATGACCAGACCCGTGGCCGTGGCCGTTCGGGAATGATTGACGAATACCAGCTGCAGCAGAAGTCCCAGCGTCTGCAGGACGGCACCGACGGCACCGAATGGAAGCCCAGCGGCGGTACGATTGCGGACACCGAAACCCTGCTGACCACTAACCCGAACTACACGAATCCGAAGATGTTCAAGGCACCGCATTCGCTGCGTCAGTGGTTCCGTGTGGGCAGCTGGACGCTGATCGCCATCGCGATTATCGCGTTCTTCGTGGTTATGTGGCTGCCAAGCCATCCGATGTGGCTGATTATCACCGTTTCCGCGGTGTTCATTGTGGGTGTGCTGAGCCTGTTCTTTACGGCTGGCGATTCCAAGCATAATCCGAATTTGGATCAGAACGGCACGGCAGTCTGATCTTTTGCCTGGTGAATCCGGCTTGAAAAGCAAAACGCACGACGGAAGTTGTGCGTTTTCTTGTATGCGGTGCCCTAAAGTAAGAAGTGCTTGAGTTTCTTTCTGACGCACGAAGGAGAGGCAGTCCGATGAAAGTTGATATTCTAACCCGCGAATACCCGCCGCATGTCTATGGTGGGGCCGGTGTACACGCCGAGGAACTGTCCAAGGTGCTTGCCGAGCGCATCGACGTAACCGTTCGTGCGTTTGATGGCAAGCGCACCGAGGCGGACATTCCTGCTATCCCGAATGCTGCCGATGCTAAGGGCAGCTTGAAGGTCGTCGGCTATGACACGCCTTCTGAGCTGGCTGATGCCAACCCCGCATTGAAGACCTTCGGCGTTGATTTGCAGATCGCCAATGATGTGGACGCCGACATCATCCACGCGCACACCTGGTATGCCTGCTTGGCGGGCTACATGGCCAAGATGCTGCACGGCACTCCATTGGTTATTACCGCGCACTCTCTGGAACCGTTCCGCCCATGGAAGCGCGAACAGCTCGGCGGCGGCTACAACCTGAGCTCCTGGGCTGAGAAGGATGCTTACGAGCACGCCGACCGTGTGATCGCCGTGTCCGGTGGCATGCGCAAGGATATTCTGACTGCTTACCCGAACCTCGATCCGAACAAGGTGGTTGTGGTGTACAACGGCATCACCATGGCCGACTTCGCTACCCCGGCACCAGACGATCCGGGTTGGAAGGTGTTCGAGCGTTACCACATCGACCGTTCGAAGCCCACCCTGCTGTTCGTGGGCCGTATCACCCGCCAGAAGGGCCTGCCATACCTGCTCAAGGCACTGCACCTGATTTCCAAGGACATTCAGGTGGTGCTGTGCGCGGGAGCGCCTGACACCCCGGAAATCGCCGAAGAGGTCAAGATCGCGTTCGCCAAGCTGGATGAGGAACGCGGCAACATCGTCTGGATTGAAGAAATGCTGCCGAAGCCTGAGCTGAATGCTTTGGAACACGGCTGTGATGCCTTCATCTGCCCGAGTATTTATGAGCCGCTCGGCATCGTGAACCTTGAGGCCATGGCCTGTGGTCTGCCGGTCGTCGCATCCGCCACCGGCGGCATTCCGGAAGTCGTGGTCGACGGTGAAACCGGCTATCTGGTCCCGATCGACCAGCTGCACGACGGCACCGGCACCCCCACCGATCCGGACAAGTTTGTGCACGACATGGCCGCCGCCATCGACAAGATCATGGCCGATCCCGAACTCGCCAAGAAGATGGGCCAGGCCGGCTACGAACGCGCCCGCGACGTGTTCAGTTGGGAATCCATCGGCGACAAGACCGTGGAGGTCTACCAGTCGGTGCTCGACGAACAGAAGAAGTAAAAGCGAGCCAGCGCAGGCTCGCGCAGCGTGACGGAGGGAGAGACCGTGCAATAAGCGGTGCTCTCCCTCCGTTTTGTACCACTGAGGAGAATCATGTCCCAAACCGTCCTCCAACTTGACAACGTCGAATTCCGCCGCAACCGCCGCGTCATCATCACCGACGTGAACCTCACCATCAACGCAGGGGAGCGTTGGGTGCTGTTCGGGCCGAACGGCATCGGCAAATCCACCGCAGTCGGCATGCTGGCCACCCGCACCTTCCCCTCGGAAGGCCGCGTGTTCATTCTCGGCCACCAGCTCGGCAAATACGACGTGTTCAAGCTGCGCACCCGCATCGGTCTCGCATCGGCCGACCTGGGTCGCCAGTTCCCCGAGTTCGAGGACCCGCTGGATGCCGTGGTCACCGGCCTGTCCGCCGTGACCGGACGTTGGCGCGATACTTACACGGACGAAGAATACGCCCGCGCACGCCAGCTGCTGCGTGATTTCCGCGTCTCCTATCTGGAAGGCAAGGAGATGTGGCGACTGTCCGAAGGCGAACGCACCCGTGTGCTGATCGCCCGTGCGCTGATGGGCGATCCTGAGCTTTTGATTATGGACGAGCCGACCACCGGCCTTGACCTGGGCGGCCGCGAGCAGGTGATGCGCACGTTGAGCCGAATCGGCGAGGAAAGCTCTGAACGTGCCGTGGTGCTGGTCACCCACCGTCTGGAAGAGATTCCGGCAGGCTTCGATCACATCGCCATTATGGGCCGCAAGCCGATTCCCGCCGAAGATGCCACCGAAGCGGGCGTCGACTCAATGGGCAATCCCGGTGCTGGCACCATCGTCTATACCGGTTCGCTGGAAGACGGTCTAACCGACGAGCGTCTCTCCGACCTGTTCGGCATGCCCATCGAAGTCCAGCACACTCACGGCCGCTGGGCCGCCTACGCCGTGTGATGCCGTTTTGGTCTCCGCCAGCGGAAGCCGTCGGCCAAGCCGACTGGGGGAGGTGTCAGCAGTACTTTTCCTTTTTCGGCAGGTTTTATTTTTCTCTTCGCCCCCTCTGGAGGTGGCTGTCAGCGTAAGCTGACTTGGGAAGGTTCGACATATGACGGAAAGCGACATGACTAGTAGCAAACTCGTATTCATTGATATCGACGGCACGCTGGCTGATGAGAATCATATTGTGCCGGAGTCGGCAAAAACGGCGTGTGCGCGGGCCCAAGCCAACGGTCACAAGCTCTTCATCTGCACCGGTCGATCCGTGCCGAAAATCGAACGCAACATTCTGGATCTTGGATTCGACGGTGTAGTTTCCGTAGCCGGCGCACAGGCGAATATCGGCGATAAGCTGCTGTTCCAGCACCTCGTATCGCCCGAAGCCATCGATGCGGCGATGGCCTATTTTGCCGAACACCATATCGAGAGCTACCAGTGGCAGGGTGCGGACGGCATGTACATTTCCGAAGGTTATCGCCGCCATCTGGAGTCCAAGGGCAAGACGTGGAATCGTGGTGAGTTTGCGCGGTTCTGGCATTTGCTGGACGAGGTAGAGGTTCCGGCTGGATCTACGCTGGGTCACACGATTCATGTGAGCAAGGGATCGTATTTCACCGGGCCCGAGCCGGATACTTCCTTCGAGGACACTCAGCATGATCTTGCCCCCTGGTTCGAACTCGTGCACGGCTCATACGACAAGATCTCGCCGAATAACGGCGAACTGCTCATCAACGGCATCGACAAAGGCACCGCCGTGCGCGACGTGGCTTCCTTGCTTGGCTATGCCATCGCCGACACCATCGCCATCGGCGACTCCGATAACGACACCGCCATGCTCAAAGCCGCCGGCACATCCGTGGCCATGGGCAACGCCATCCACGGCATCCAGGCCTTCTGCAACATCATTACCACCGACATCCGCGACAACGGTCTAGCCAACGCCTTCAAGACATTGGGGCTGGCGTGACGAGTGCGAAGTCCTTACCAGTTGCGATTGCGCAATTTACGGTGGCGGAGGAGCCGGAACGGAATCTGGAGATCATCGACGGATTCGCGCGTGATGCGGCGGCGGGCGGCGCGAAGTTGCTGGCATTGCCGGAAGGTTTGATTGCGCGGCGCGGCGATGACGATTCATATGCTGCCGCGCACGCGCAACCACTGGACGGGCCGTTTGTAGACGGCTTGCGGCGTATCAGCGCGCAGCGGCATATTGTGCTGATGGGTACCGTGCATGTTGCGCCGGAGCAAGTAACAGAACGGGATGCAGATTCCCGAGTTTCCAACACGTTCCTTGTGATTCGCGATGGTGAAATTATCGCTGAATATCGCAAGCTGCATCTTTACGATGCGTTCGCGGCCCGCGAATCCGACGTGGTTCTCCCAGGAGATGCGTTGCCGCCTATCGTCGATATTGACGGTTGGAAAATCGGCGTCATGACCTGTTATGACGTTCGTTTCCCGGAAACCGCTCGCTCACTGGCCGTGCGCGGGGCAGATGCGATTGTTGTAAGCGCCGCTTGGGTGCGCGGCCCGTTGAAAGAGCAGCATTGGAAGCTGCTGACTGCGGCTCGCGCATTGGAAAACACTTGCTATGTGTTGGCTTGCAGTGAGGTGAGTTCGCGGAACATCGGATGCTGTCGCATCATCGACCCGATGGGAGAGGTAGTTGCCGAAGCGGGCGATGAGGGAGCCGAGCTTATTGCTACTGGGCTTAGTCGCGAATGCCTTGCTTCCGCACGCCAGATAATGCCGGTTCTGCAGAATCGCCGTTTTGCCGACCCGCAGTTGCCCGATTAGTCGAGTCTTTCAGAGCCCGCTGCCGACGCTTTGATGGCATATTACTGTCGAATATAACGTGCCGAATTATTGACGCAATCAGTGGTCATCGAAAGTCTGTGATAGATGTCGCGGGCTCGGACGCCTATCATGGGACGCATGACTGCTACTGTTCATGATTCCGCCCAAGCTCCTGTATACGCTCGTCTGCAAGAGGGGAGTGATGCTCCTGATTTCACTCTGCCGGCGATTGTGCCCGGCACTGCGGAGAACGGCTTAATCAATCTGTCTGACGTGCTCGAGGACGGACGTAGGGTTGTACTGTACTTCTATCCGGCGGCAATGACGCCCGGATGCACCACTGAGGCTTGCGATTTCCGAGATAATCTCGCACGCTTGGAGTCGCAGAATGTTGCGGTGCTCGGTGTCTCCAAGGATTCACTCGAGAAACTGCGCAAGTTCGCCGAGCACGACCATCTCACATTCCCGCTGCTGTCTGATCCCGACCTGACCGTGCACAAGCTGTACGGCGCATATGGCGAAAAGAAGCTCTACGGCAAGATACACGTAGGCGTGATCCGTTCGACGCTCGTCATCAATCCCGACGGCTCCGTGGTTATCGCTCGTTACAACGTACGTGCCAAAGGACATGTCGATTCGCTGTTAAAGGCACTGGAAAAGTTGGAGAAGCTGGAGAAGTAGTGCGTTCTCGTTGTTCGGACACAGTGGTTCGTGCATAGCAGCTCCGCGCGGTATGTGCCGTATGAACCACTGCCGTATGAACCACCGGTTGACCTCTCGGACTCACCGGCAAATAGTGAGACCGTGGGCGCGCAGTACGTCTATGGCTGGCATGTAATCGAGCGATGTTGCGGTGGGATTGAGCATCAGTTCGCGGATGGCGGCGGATGCTGAGGACTCGCTTGTCTTCGAGGATTCTGCGGCCGGGAACAGAGCGTCGGCGATTAGGGAGATGATACGGGAACGTGCATCGCCGGCATTGGCATTGTTGCTGCTGTTGCCGGCGTCGGCAGTGGCGGAGCTGTTTTGTAGAGTCGTATCCAACGCTGTGACAAGCGGCTCCAGGTTGTTCTTTGTCGCCTCGGCAATGTCATCGAGCTGATCGAATAAGGCGAACAGCCATGCACGGCGTTGCCCCTCATCGTTGCCGGTCGCAAGCCTTTCATCGGTGACGCGCACGAGTTCATCAATCGGTACTGCTGGCGTCTTTGCCGGATCGCGATGCTCACGGTTGTCTTCGATATCGCCCATAAGATGCTGGATCTTGCACTCGTCCTGCAATACGGTGGTCTCGGCAAATGCGGTGGCGATGGCGTCCGCATCGATGAACTTGCCACCCTCGGACTGGAAGCGCACGCGCTTAGGCTCGCTGTAATAATGCGACATGCCGAATGTGATGTACTGAGGCATCTCATCCTGCAGCTGTTTGACCGCCGCGGCCACCTTGCGCATATCCGCCAGATGTTGGTGCACCACGATGAAAGCGAGCAGTGCCTTGGCGTCGGCGAGCGTGAGCGGCTGGCCAATGCGGGTGCCATGATGCTCGTGATGCGCGAACATGTTCTTCAGCGAATCAAACAATCCCATAATGTCCTCCTTCGAACTGGGCGAATTAACTGCATCTGCCATTCACACTAGTCCGGAATGTATGAGAATCATCGTGGAACGCCGAGAGCGAATTATTGACGCTGCACGCAGCAACGTGAGAACTGAACCGACACCAAGAACACAGGGCATACCTGCAGCATGTCGAGCAATGCGATGGCATTATTTGTTAAGAGCTCGAAAATATCGCACAGGACGTAGAAGTGCTTGTCCGAATCATGTATGGCAAGAAGGCTCTACAGTTTGCTTGTGAACGACTCCACTGGCTAACTGGTAGAGAAGTAGCGGTTTGGTATGCGCAAACAGTGCGATCGGCGATGAAGATGACTGTGAGGTTGTCATGTGTATTCCTCAGAACGATGAGCAAGACCCATGGACTTGGTGCGTAATAGCAAATGTCGTAGATGAGCATGAGGTTGGTGTTGACCATCATATTGGGCATGGAACGAAGATATTCAGTCCTGGAACAAAAGTGTATGTGTCGACTGAATGGAGGACGAGCCTAAAGGATGACGGTGGAACATTGTTTGTGATTGGGAAAGCGCGTAAGCAATGGCGAATGGTAGGTATGTTCATTCCACGTAATCGACTGACGAACTTTCGAGTTGGACGAGTATTCGATCCACGTGTACTGCGGCGTATGGCTAAGGATTGCAGGCAATCAGTGCCAGATCCGTCTGAATGGGGTTGGCGCTGGTGGGGCAATGATGAGGATGCCCACCAAACAGTCATTAAGAGGGTTGAATACTTCAGTCAAGATGGATTTTCGTTGCCAGAAGCTGGGGCTGAAGATGATTAGAATCAGGTGAGTAACACGATGCTGAAGAATTCTGATGCGTCTAGTCTTTCTTCTTGAGGGACCTTCCACCGCCAACACCGCGACCAGGACGGCTTGCATTCCAATCATCTATTGTTCAGGTAGCTAACCTTTAGTAGTGCCATATATACGTCAGGTTCCGGCAGCTTATATACTGATGCGTTCTTGACGCCGAGGCGCTCGCTAACTTCTTTGGTGCTGAGAAACCTAAGTGCCATTTGAGTTCCTCTCATCTTCGTGGAGATTTCAGTACGTCGGTATATTGAGCATACCTGCATATTAGCGAGGCAAATCCTCTAGTGAATTGAGATCTTGACTCACTGATAGGCGGTTAGTGAAGCGATTCTGCGGTTAAGTCGAGCTTTTGCTTCGCTGAGCAGTCTCAGTGAGGCAAATCCTCGGGCGGACCGAGGCATTGCTCTACTAAAAGGCCGCTTAGCGAGGCTTTTCCTCTACTAACTCTCTGAGTTGCTTCGCTGACGACGATTCAGCGGGGTATTCTCTTGACCTATCCGTGTTTTCGCTCTGCAAAGTAGTTCTGAGCGGCGGATCGATACTCACACAGATGTGTACGGTGTGCTGTCAGCGTCTTTGTAGTTTCGCCGGTCAGTTGCTTGGTAATCCAGGATAAGTCATGGTTCCTCACTTCCATGTGAGGCAGTACACTAGGTACTGCCTCTATTGAGTGCATTGATAAAGGTCAGCCCCGCAAGTATTGCTAGTGCTTGCGGGGCATTTATGTAGCGGCAGTGCCGCCGTCGTGCGTAGTCAGGGACTGCACCTGATTAAGCCGCTAACCGGCCTACGCTCAAAGATTGAGTAGGGCTCACAACTAGCTTGCGCTAGTGTTTTCTTTTGGCTTCTCAGCCTCTAACAGTTTGCGAGGGTTACTGACCTTGAGCGCGTCACATAACTTGATAGCCATGCCAAGACTCATATTTTCGATAGGTCTTGAACCAGTCTCAGTCGCGGCGATTCGCGTGTGCGGCACACCTGACTTGTCAGCTAGTTGACGCTGGGTTAACCCGCGCTTCTGCCTTAACTCCCTAAGACTCATTACCCACCTCGCTTATGCTCAGTGGGCCCGATTATACCTATCGTTGAAACATATGTAGAGTGAGGGGCATAAATCGAAAGGCGTCAATGATGAACGGAACATTCGAGCAGTTAAGAGCAGCCGTGTATGGCCAAGCAGTCGGTGATGCCTTGGGCGTGCCTTATGAATTCATGCCGAGAGATACCTTCCGATGCGAAGGTATGACGGGATACGGTACGCATAACCAGCCGATTGGCACATGGTCGGACGATACCAGCATGATGCTCGCCACATTGGACTCGCTGATCGCCAATGAATGGCAAGTCAATACTGAAGATATGCGAGAGCGATATCTGGCATGGCTGAGTAATGGCGAATACACGATTGACGGACGAGTCTTCGATTGCGGGCGAACGGTCTCCGTCGCGTTGCAGCAGCGTGTGGGCTTAAGCGGTGAACGAGACAATGGCAACGGCTCACTGATGCGGATCATGCCGTTGGCGTTCGCGGATGCTTCCGCGGATGACGTACGTGCCGCATCTGCAATCACGCACGCCCATGCAATCTCGATGGATGCCTGTTCGAGCATGGTGGATGTGTTGCGCGACGGACTCATCAAAGGCATATGGCCGCAAGAGCTGGATGATGAACCGTTACGCGGTATGCCGCGTGATGAAGTTGGTTCGAGCGGCTTCGTCAAAGACACGTATGAGGCGGCGCTCTGGTGCCTCGCGAATACCGATGATTATGCGAGTTGTGTGCTCGCCGCCGTCAACTTGGGTGACGATACAGACACGACCGCCGCCGTCGCCGGATACCTGGCCGGCATCAAATATGGATTCGATGCCATTCCCGCTCAGTGGCTGGCGGTATTGCGCGGACGTGAGCTTATTGAGGATGTGCTTGGACGGACGGAGTCGGCGTGGCATTAAGGCGCTCGCGGTGAGTGGCAACCTACTGTTTCTGTATGCGATGAAGATGGCCAGTACGCCACCATCAACAGTGAGGACTCCCTGCCTACTGTTCTCCACGATCACGCCCAAGCACTGGACGCTCCCATGTCTCGTTCCGCTGAACATTGCCGAGAACTCCCTTCTTCTGGATGCGCATCATCGAATCCCACTTGCTCGACGCCCAGACTGCTTTGGACGGGGATACGCCGCTAGTGGGGGACAGAGATTGAGACGCATTCGGGTTCGAATAGTGTGAGGGATTTGGCTTTGCCAACGGTTGTTGGACACATTCCATACGGTGGTGCCTGTGTTGTTCGCAAAAGTATGTCTATCTAATCGTTAATCGAGGATGACGATATGGTGAGTTTTTCTGCCGCTATAATGTAGGATTATTAACAGGTTACGGCTGAAGAACTGATTACAGTATTAGAACATTTTTTTCTGATATATGTGGTTGGCGTAGATGTGGCATATGCGAGGGGGCATCCTATGGCGGATGATGAAACTCATATCGGTCGAAATAACGAGGAACGCAAGGAAGACGAAAACCGTCGCATTATGGGAAAGGCGCTGGAAGGTGTTGCGGCGGAAACCGTGCAACGCTTTGGTTCTGCCATCAAGGAACATTTAGCGGCCTATGCGGGTGATAGAGAGAAACCTGCTGATGAGAATTCCAGACCTCCTAAGACCTTGAAGTCCATTGCTAAGATGGAGACTAGCAATGAATTCAAAAAGCAGAATCTAGCTCAGCAAGCGGGTTTTAGTGCCGAGGTTGAGGCGGTAGCCAGGAAGAACGCCGATAACATCATTGCTGGCAACGATACGCGATTCAAACGATATGATGACGTGAAGCATCCAGATGGACGGCAAGTGTCGAACGACCCCATCGTGGACATTGTCGAAGTGGATGACTTGGGCAAACCAATCATCGGCTCTGAGGCTCAAATGAAGTTCGTCGGCAGTAGCCCGAAAAAGCTTCTTGATAAGTTGAAAAGCAAGAAATATGCAAAATATCGTGATGCAGACGTCAGCATGGTTATTCCGGATGATTATTACGATGTACTGATGGGTGATGGGCCTGACGGCATCAACGAACAGATACGAAAACTTCAGGGCGAGCTGGATGGAGGTCGGCTTGCCGGCAAGAATTCTGAGGCTATTCAGCAGCAAATCGATGATCTGAAACAGATTAAGAAAAGCCTGCGGAAAAGTGGACTCACCAAGCGAGAAGCGTTGTATGCGCGAGAACATCCCAGACGCATGGTGGCGAAAGATGTAGCCAAAGTTGCCAATAAAGCCGGGTTGCAGCAGGCAAGGAATGGTGCGCTGATTGGTGGTGGTGTTTCTCTGATTCGAAATATGGTTGCCTGCATTAATGGCTCTATTGAGCCAGCGGAGGCAGCGAGAAACGTCGGCGTCGATGCAGGCTTGGCTGCGGCGTTCGGCTATGTCACCGCTTTTTCCGGCGCTGCCATTAAGGGTGCCATGCAAAACGCGTCGAGCGAGTATCTGCGTAGTCTATCGAGAACGAACGTTGCAGCTACGATGGTCTCCACTGTAACGGATGTTTCCAAGGTGGTTGCACTGTATTGCCGCGGCGAGATTACTGGAGCTGTTTGTATAGAGCGCCTCGGCCAGCAGGGAATGGGGCAGCTCGGAGGAGTGATGGGCGTTGCCGTGGCGATGGCCGCAATACCTGCAGATGGTGCTTTTATGGCTGCGATGGTTGGTATGGCTGGAAGCACCTTGGGATATGCTGCAGCTGTTGCCGTATATGAGGAATTATCCACTGCTCTGCATGACTATGAGCTGGCGAAAGAGGAGCGTATTCGTGTGGAACGCGAATGTGCGGAAGCGGTGGAGCTCATCCGCCAATATAGGCGTGATATGTCTAGGGATGTCGAGAATTATCTGGCGACTCATGATGAATTGTTTAATAGAGCATTCGATGCAATGGATCAAGCGTTGATTTCCAATGATATTGATGGATATTTGACCGGAAACGCCGAAATTCAAGAATCCTTGGGATACTTGCCAAGGTTTCGGACTCAGCAGGAGTTTGATGATTTGATGGCGTCAGACGACAATTTCGTTTTATAAGGAGGAGCCAGTTAATGAAGTACATCAAAACACGTGATGCATTACAAGCATTTTATTATCTGATTGCTGTCGATGGATCAGTCCGTGACGACGAACGCGCACTATTCGATCATATAGGTGACAATTTGGATGCAAAGCACTTCCATGATTATCGCAAAGAGATTATCGATTCGTGCGATGAGCGTATAAACCAGTGCCACGATTCCGATGATCGCTACGACGTAATTGTTGAGGGTGTTGATGCAGTCTTGTCGCATCGAACGGATAAAAGAGCTGCAGGAATTGCACCAAGGCTGCTTCTGTGGAATATGTTGTCAGTTGCCTTCGCTGATGGGGAATATGATGCAGTAGAAAGCAGACTCATCAGACATATTGCCCGGACGATGATTGCCGATCGTTCCATATACCCCGAAATGGAACATCTTATGCGCGCGGCGTATGACGTGCGAGGCGAGCTCGACTGGATCAGCAATTCCGAACTGCCATATAGTGAAGTTCGCCCCATGGTGGATCAGCTGGAAGAGCGCGTGAATGTTCTCCAAAACGCTGCCGTGTTGCTGATTGAAGACGAGACGGCCGCGCCAGCCCCGGAAGTCATGGTTCCAGAGAAGGACGTGTTTGATCAGACCAAGGATGCCGTTGACTCGGTGGTCGCTCCGGTTGTGGATCAGGTTCAGCAGGGTGCTCAGGGAGCCGCGGATGCGGTGAAGCATACGTTTGACGATAATGTTGCTCCTGTTCTCAACCAAGTTGGCGATGCGCTGAAGCCGGTGAATGATGCAGTGCTGAAACCGGTAGGCAACGCAGCCAATGAGGTTGCGAAACGTGCGGGTGACGCAGCCAATGAGGTTGCGAAACATGCGGGTGACGCAGTCAATGAGGCTGCAAAACGTGCGGGCGATGCGGCCCATGCTGTACAAGGCTTCTTCGGTGGCCTCTTTGGACGCAAATAAGAGAAACCCAGGAAGGAATTCACTATGCCATTTTTTGTTGTTCCACTATTCATCGGAATGGCCGCTGCTGCCGGTACCGCAGGCGTGGGTATGGCTGCCAAAGGTAGTCTTGATCAGCACACGGCGAATCAGCTTAACGACAATTCCGGAGCACGCATTCGATGGGCAGCTAATAACCTCGAAAAGCTTCGTGGGCAATGTTCAGATTCCCTGAATGCCTTGGGCAAAGAGAAAGTCATTATTTTGGATGGGAGCGTTCAGCGCTTCCTTGATGCTTTTCAACAGCTGAAAAATGTTGATTTCACCGCGTCCGAAGGGCTTGATGAACTCAATAAACTGCGCATAGACAAAGCGGCTTTTGCTGAACTTAAAACCATGGGAAACATAGCTTCGTCTTTGCTGGAAGGTGGTGTGACCGGTGCGGCCAGCGGTGCATTGGCTGCGTTTGGTGCATATAGTGCCGCGTCGGCACTTGCCACGGCTTCCACAGGAACTGCGATCAGTGCATTAAGTGGTGTGGCTGCTTCCAACGCCACGTTGGCGTTCTTCGGGGGAGGGTCTTTGGCTGCAGGTGGCTTGGGCATGGCCGGTGGCGCCGCTGTACTTGGAGGTTTAGTTGCAGGTCCTGCATTGCTGGTCATGGGCGTTATCATCGGTGCCAAGGGTGGCAAAAACCTTGAGGAAGCGAAGACCCAGTCTGCTGAGGCAAGCAAGTATTGTGAGCAGATGATGGCCGGTGCGGACCAGTGCGTTGCCATTCGTCGGCGCAGTTATATGTTCCACGCTTTGCTTGCCCGTCTTGATGCTAAATTCCTGCCTTCAATTCTTGAAATGGAAAATATCATAAAGACCGAGGGAACGGATTATTCGCAATTCCGTCAGGAAAGTAAGAAGACTATTGCCGCAGCTGCGTCCACTGCAGCATCAATCAAGGCCGTGCTAGATACTCCTCTGCTGGCCGAGGATGGGTCACTTACTTTGGAGTCGGAGAAGCTGATGAAGAACAGTGGCATTTGATGGGATGAGGATTCCGGAGCTGGACTGATGGTTCTGTGTCTTCTTCCGTCATTTTTCATGGCTTCATATAGATACGACGCATGACGAATTCTACCAGGCGATCTGGGAGGAAGCGCTTGAGTTGTATCAGGGCCTTGTAGCTGCTGCCGACGGCGATGCGCACCGGAGGATTGCGTTTGCCGAGCGTCGCGACGATGACTCGGGCCACGCTTTCCGGACCGTCACCGGTCTGCTCGTCATGAGCCATTTGCCCGACTGAACGTTGGCATTCGTCGTAGTACGGTGAATTGGCTGGTTCGGCGAGGATACGCGAGCCGGTGAATCCAGTGGATAGGTCACCCGGTTCGATGATTGTGGCGGTGATGCCATGACGGCGCCCCTCCAACCGCAGCGCCTCCACATACATTTCCAGCGCAGCCTTTGTGGAAGAGTAGTGCGATTGGAACGGCAAACCCAGCCGTCCTCCAATCGAGCCGACAACGATGACTCGTCCCCGCTTACGGTTGCGTGCCGCGGTACGGCGCAGCAACGGCAGTGCGATTTCGTTGACCTGCAACACGCCAAAATAATTCACATCGAACTGCTTGCGAGCGAGCGTCATTGGTGTGCATTCCGCAGAGCCGGCGATGCCGAATCCCGCGCAATGGACGATAGCGTCCAATCGGGGGAGAGCGCCGAGAATGCGCGTGATGTCAGACGGCTTGGTGACGTCCATTTCGTAGGTAAGCAGTTCGCTGTGGCCAAGACGCTGAGTCTCAGGGATATTCTCGTCCGCACCGAGTCCCACTGCAATCACACGCCAACCCCGCACAGCGAGCATCCGTGCAGTCGCCTTGCCGATACCGCTCGTGCCGCCGGTGACCAATGCCACCGGCCGTCCATCATCTTTGATTGGTTCCATGTGTACTATTATCGCGCGATTATTGTGCGGTGAGGATACCGAAATTGCGGTGTGACAATAACAGTAGATTCTTGAAATGTTAGAATCCTTAGTGCAAGCGAAAACCGTGCACGAAGCTAATGCGGTACTTCCTCTCAAGATGAAGCGCATATTTGCTATGTCGTTTGGTCCTGACTATTGTAGGAAATGGACTTTGAGCTTACGCGTGGTTTGGGTCCGAGGTCGGTGACACCCCCGCTGATCCGTTGGGTTCCGCTGAAAGAGTTGGAGCTGATGACGGTGACTGTGGGGGTGTGCTGTTTTTCAGGTAATCGACACCGTACTTGAGGAAATCGTAGATTCTTATGTCCTTGCGCAGGTCGTAATCGAGTTGTTCTCCTGACTCGATTCTGACTTTGGCCACGGTCTTCAGGAGTCTTTCAAGCTCATTGAGATCGATTTCAGATTGGTACAGCAGAACAAGGCGTTTGTAAGCATCATTGGGGAATGCGCTGATGAGACCAGTGACACTTTTGTCCTGTAGTTTTGCTCGTCCGGTCTCACGAATCCTCCGATCTGTCTTGTTGAGATACGCTTCCATCGTAGTTTTATCAGCAATTTCCTTTTGCGTTCGCTGCCCGAGAGGCCCGTCGTAACGACGCAAGTAATAGTACATGGGAGCACCGCCCTGCTTTAACATCGCATCCAAGTATTCTCCAATAACCAATTCCGGCGAGAATTGCTTGTTTTTGAAGAGTGCATCTTCATGGAGTTCCGACAATGTTACTTTGCGGCCGTAGTCCACCACCCCAACACCAACAATCACATTTTTGTTGGGCGGAAGTTCGTCCATATGCGAGAGTTCTACGGCAACTACACTCTCTGCGCCGGTTCCGGTATAAGAAGCCTTGTACAACTGCCTCAGAATTTGGTTCAGCACTTTCGGCGCATAGCGCTGATTTGTTTTGGCTATGGCTTCATAAATCGGAGCAAAGTCCGGCGTGCTGATGGCAGTCATCTCCACAGTCTGGCCATTGTCTACTTCGTAGCTTGCGCTCTTTATAGCGCGGGAGTCTGAATACTGTACGAAGATGAAACGCTTGGCTATTTCTCGTGCCCGAGTTTCTCCAGCACAAGAAGCAATTGAAGAAATAATCTCCCGTATATCCTGGTCATTCAACGAATATCCCAGGAAAATAATCGGATATTCGCCAAATATAGTGAGAATTTTTGAAGTCAGGTAATCCTGATGCTCTCGCAGCCGCTGGTAGTCTCGTTCATTGATGACCATGGAACTTGGATCAGTTGCCGACCCGTGAATCTTGTAAATTTCGCCAATTCCCATCAGCGGGGAAAACAACAAATCCTCTTGCCGGATATATACGTCATATTTTGGGAATACCGATTCCATAAGACCGTCATAGTTGGTGGTGATTACGCCGGCGACATGACGGGTCGCTTTACGTAATATATCCAACTCCTCGGTCATCAATGTTGGTTGGAACGAAGACAGATGGTCGGCGATATAGATCTTCATTGGTGAGATTCCTGATTCGAACTCCGCACGATGCGTCTCAACCCAATCCGCGAATTTGGGTTGATTGATAGCATCAAGAAAATCTCTTTCCATTAATGAGGCGATATGGGGATAGACCGTGTTCTTCTTGCCGTCGCCTTCCGATTCAGCCGTTAGCTTGTATTGGAAATATGGCTTCATCGGACTCCCGGCATTCTCACATACCCATTTGAGCAAGCCATCCCAGTCTTCAGCTCCCATATAGCGGCGCGACATGCCTGATCCCACGAACAGGAAAGGTACACGGTTGGCCTCGGCCAATAGATGCAGTATTGTTTCTCGCACCTGTGCGTTGAAATCTGTATCTGCCATGGATATCCCCTCTCCATTGTCGGTGTATGTTGGTTCAACACTCTACCGTATGAATGAGATGCTCAGCGTGACCTCGCGAACGGTTACCAATTATGAAGAAGCTGGAGCGCCGGTGTCGCAGACAGCGGCGCTGGCTGATGCGTTGCAGGTTATGCCGTCGTTTTATGCTCAATAGTGTGCCATATGTGACGGTAGATTTCGGCAAGACCGCAGAACGTGTCCGTTTTGATATTGCGCATGAAATTGGACATCTGATGATGCATGAAATGGTGTCTGAAGATGCAGCGGCTGCCGGAACGTGCGATATCGAAGGTGAAGCTCATTCGTTCTCCGCGAATCTTTTGATGCCGAAGCGCCGTGTTCTGGGCATGGTGCCGACTCACGTTTCAGTGTCGCAGATTTTGGCTGCGAAACGATATTTCAAGGTTTCCGCAATGGCCATGGCTCGCCGTGCCTATGAGCTGGGCCGATTGTCGGAATGGGAATATCGGCAGGTTTGCTCGGAATTGACGGTTCAAGGATACAAGAGTGGCGAGCCACGTGGTCTGCGCCCAGAACAGTCGAAGGTATTCCACTTCGTGGCCGATACGAATAGACAGAAAGGCATATCGGTTTCCACGGTGAGTGAGGAGACCGGGCTGGTTCCTAAGGAATTGCATGGATTGTCGTTTGGAAATATTTGGACGGTTACTGGCGGAAGAAATATATGAGCTAGAAAAAAAGATTATTGTCCTTTTAGGTTGAATATTTTACTAGTAATGCGATTATTCCTTACTATTGATTTAGTTGATGCTTTGCCGTATCAGGCGATTCCTATCTTCCTGTTTTCTTTCTACGATACTAATATATGTGCTACTAAATTCCTCGAGAGCTTTTTCCGAAGTTAAACCTTGCACCTTTTCGTCGGGTTTAATTTCTCGTCCGCATGCTTTAAAGGCCGCAATATTGTCAAGTTCTAAGACTTTATAAGCTGATTCCTTTAACTTGTCAGTAGACAGTGGGTTTGCGCATAGAATTTGATATGCAGCCTGTGTTAGGCCGACGTGCTCTCTTCCATTCGTATTGGCTTGAGCGGAATAGAAACGTACCATATCCTCGCGGAGTATTGCCAATTCATCGTCAATATATTTAATTTGTTGCTCTTTGTTGGCAATTAATTCTTGGGTTTTCTTGGTGATTTTTGCGATATATACAGATATTATTACGCTGGCAATGCTAATTATCCATGGCATATATGTCGTGAAATTATTGATTAAGAATTTCACGATCGAAAAAAGCATTTGTTCTATCGTAGCCAAGTTTACTTCATCACCTTATCGTATAGAGATTGGACATCGTATTCTAGGTCGGGATGGTCTTGGGCTAGTAGCTTGAAGTGGATTCGGGCGCAGTCGATTTTGGATTGTTCTTCGGGTCGGGTTGTGGCCAGACCGTTCTTTCCGCCCTTTGTCTCGATAACGAAATAGACCTTTTGGCTGCCGCCCTGTTCCTCCACGTACGCCCAATCGGGGTTGTACGAGCCGAATGGGGTGTCAACGGTGAAGCTGCTAGGCAGCTTCGCACAGAACAACACGTTGTCGGCTCGATCAAGCTGACGGGCGAAAGGCCGTTCGACGGTGACGGAATCGTACACCACGTAATCGAACAGCCATTTGTCCAAATGGCTCGGTCGGAAGGCATTCTGGTCAAGGTATCCTTTCATGCCCGCAGGGGAGAGGATGTTGACCTTGTACCATTCTTCTTCAGGCAGCTTTGAATAGGTGATTCCCTTGGGTAGTACCACACGCTTTGCCTTTTGAATACATGCAGCGACTTGGGTAATGAATGTGACCGGATCCACAGTGAATTCGTCAAGCCTGCCGCAGCCCTCGAGAATACGCTTCAACGTCTTGCGAGTCAGTCCCACCACGTCCTGTAGTTCACGAATCGGGTCGGGCAGATTGTAATGCAGGCCTTCTGAAGTGTCTACCACGGCCATGCGCGCCTCGCCGGCAGCGATGCCTGCATCGTCGATGTCCAAATCAGAACGATAGCTGTGGATCTCCACTGGACGAACCTTCTCCATCTCCTGAATGTATTCAATGGAGCGTTCCACCAGCAGGTCACTGTTCACGTTGAGCTCGAACTTGGTTCTTGGACGGATACGCTCCCATAGTTCCCGGAACGCTTGATTTTGTTCGGCCTGAGGATTGACCTCGACATTGACTTCTTCAGCCTTGTTCTTAACTGGCAGTTTCTCGGCCATGTGTGCGATGACTTGCTCGATCTGGTCACGCATCGGTTCGAACTCTTCGGGCAATTCGAGCGTGCTGTCTTTGACCTGGGTCTTCAGCGTTTCGGTGATTTCGCCATTCTTCGCGATAAGGCCGGAGTCAGCGAGATGATCGTACACGGCTTTGGAGTTGTCAAAGCCAAACAGTTGCTCGGTTTCCTCGCCGTTCTTGTCGATGACGTGCAGGTTGGTGAACGATTCAGGGGCAAGTGCGCCGAACCGGAATCCGGACTGTTCGAACTCAGATTGGAGTCCGTGCGCGAAGTCCTTGTAGGATTCGTTCGCAATCACGGTCAGTGTATTGGCCTCGGGCTCGAAGCAGCGCTGACCTTCCTGATTGACGCACAAGCGTAGACCGCGACCTACTTTCTGGCGCTTAGTCATTGTGTCTCTGGTCTCCACAAGCGTGCAGATCTGGAACACGTTCGGATTGTCCCAGCCTTCCTTCAACGCGGAATGGCTGAAGATGAATGAGTAATCTCTATCTTCATCCTTGCCATCCGGGAAGGAAATCAGTGTCTCCTTCTTCTGCATGATGAGCTGGAACGTATCCGTATCGGCGGCGGTGCTGCCGATTGTGTCCTTGTACCGCTTCTTTTTGTCCTCTGAGAAATAGCCGGTGCGCACGCGTTTCGGGTCCGCAATCAATGGGATTCCGGCCTTTTGATAACGGTGCTGCCATTTGTTGCTGCTTACGAGATTCGTGTATTCCTCGTCGAACATCCGTGCGTATTCGCCGTCAGCGGTACCATCATCTAGGTATTCGCGGTATTTGCTGACCTTGTCGATAAAGAACAGGGACAGAACCTTTACCCCGCGCGGCCACATTTGCAACTGGGTTTCCAGATGATCCTCGATGGTACGTCGAATCTGGGCACGTTTAATCAGGGTCTCATCTACGTCGCCCTTCGATTCGCCCAGTTCCAAGTAGTCGCCGTTCTGGAATTCGATGGATTCCATACCTTCGGCCGCGTCGATGTTGTTCACGACCCAACCGGCTTGGTAGTCCGTATTGTAGCCACTGCGTTCATACAGGTCCTGACCAGCCTTGACCTGTACGCTCTTACGCTTCTGGCTGCCATCCTTCTGCTTGACATCCAAGGTGACTTTGGCCCGATATGGATTCTTGCTCACGGAGTCGAGACGTACATACGCTCCGTTGAGATTCGCCTGCGAGAGCACTGAATCCACGCAGATGCCTTTGACCAGATGCTCTTGGAACGCATCTACTGGCGTCAGCCGGTACACTATGTTGTACTTCTCTTTGTGCGTGGCCGAATAGCGCAGCACGAATAACGGGTTCAGGCTCTTGATGGCTTTCTTCGCTTTTGCGGTGTTATCCACGCTTTGCGGCTCGTCGATGATAACGAGTGGCCGGCATTCCGAAACCATTTCCTGCGGGGAGCGGCCGCCGGCCAACTTTTCACTCTTACGATGGAACAGGTTAGACTTATCGCTTTCGCCGTCCTTGTCGAACGCCTTATTGAACGCGCCGATATTGATGATCATCACCTGGATCGATGAACTCATCGCGAAATTCGCAACGGGACCCATGTTGTTCGAGTCATATACGAAGTAATCCAACGGGGTACCGTCATAGAGAGTGTTGAAATGTTCCTTCATTGTCTCGAAGGATTTCTTCACGCCCTCGCGAATAGCCACGGAAGGCACCACAATGATGAATTTCGTCAGTCCATAACGCTTATGCAACTCATAGATTGTGCGGATGTACACATAAGTCTTACCTGTGCCGGTCTCCATCTCCACCGTGAAATCACGCAGGCGGCCATCCGTAAGCACCTGTGTTTTCGGCAGACAATTACGCTCTTGTATGGTATGTAGTCCATCTGCAAGACGTCGTTCGGAGACGCGAAGATCATTCGCGAAGCCGATGCCAAGCGTGCTGTTCTTGTAGGTTGCATGCTGCTGATCAATCATCATCTGCGCAGTGTCGCCGGCCGTGAACTGAGACGTGCGGAACTGTTGATCCTCAAACAGGTCAGCGATTGCATTGATGGCATCTAGCTGATATGGCTGATCGTTCGCGTACTGGAATTTCAATGCCATATCACACCGTCCGCAATTCGATTTCATCGCCATCAGCAGCAGCGCGGTTGAAAATGGATTCCGCGTTCAGCTTCAACGTGTCATCTAACACGGAATCGAGAATCAGAACGCGACGTGGTCGATCTTCCAAACCGGCAATCTGCTCCAACACCTGCACGGTAAGTCCTTCGTCCATGCAACAAATCAGCTCGCCCTTTGCCACTGACCAGCACGTATAGCTGTCAAGCTTCAACGGTTCGATTGGTAGCGACAGGTCAAGCCCCCATTTGAGCATGACTTCGAAAAGTACATCCTCCTTAGAGCGTCCTTCTTTGATGACATCTTCATACAATGCGTCCGCCGTCCATGTTCCAGACTGCGCTTCTGACTCAGGCTGGATATTTGATGAATCCAATGACAGCACACGGAAACCTATATCTGGTACCCGCTTCGGCTCACCATCCAACTCGGGTTGGCGATTCGCTTCCTCCACCTCGGTCTTGATCTCTTGCCCGGCACGGCGAATACGCTCTTCGCCAACAGAGCATAAATCCGTGTAGTTTCCGGAAGTTTTCTCGGGCAACTGCACAAGGATGCAACGGCGTTTACCTCCGTCCTTCGCATTGGCTTGCATGACTGCATCAGCCGTGGTGCCGGAACCGGAGAAGAAGTCGAGCACCAACGAGTTCTCATCCGTCGCGATATCGAGCATACGACGAATTAGACGAGTAGGCTTCGGCGTATCAAAGGGAGACTGCCCATCGAAGAGTTTCTTGATCTCTTTTTTGGCCTCGTCAGTATGGCCACATTCCGAGTACGGCCAGTAGTTGGTTGCGGAACGGCCTCCGACTGCATCAACATATCGTTTGCAACGAATACCGCCTTTGCCTTTGCTTGTGAAATAGAGACGAGGCCATTTTCCATTGTCATAGCGCTTTTGAGCTTCAGCAAAGGTCGCTTCGTTCGGTTCAGCAAGAACTATCGCCTTGATGTCAGAAGACACTTTGTCTACTGTCGTTCCACAGATCTCCGCGCGCTTAGCATTATCTTCAATGTTCTTTAGCTTGTAATCAGACCATTCACGCATAATGCGGAGCATCTCGTTTTGCCCGAAAGTCCAGTGACGGCCATTAGACGGATAAAGCATTTCCCCTGTAATCGGATGTTGGATGGCGTAGACCATCCCATGATGGGTTGCCGCACCCGGAGCCGCGGCGTCACCAGAAGCCCAAAGACGATCATCTCCATCAGGGGACTGATAGGAGTTATCCATGTCAACGGATCGTTCAAGCTTATTTGGGTTCCAATTCGGGCTCTTGCTCCAAACCAGTATATGCTCGACCTCAGTGGGGATTCCCTGTGCATCATTGCGAGGCGAATACGTTCGCTGCCATGAGATATCGGCGACAAAACAGCCTTCGCCGAACAGTTCCTCACCGATTTTGCGGAGTGTATGAAGTTCGTGGTCGTCAATGCTGATGAAGATGACGCCGTCTTCGCTGAGGAGTTCTCGGGCGAGGCGGAGCCGCGGGTACATCATGTTGCACCAGTTGGAGTGGTAGCGGCCGTCGGTTTCGGGGTTGGCGCTACTTGCTTGGCCGGTTTGCTGTTTATAGTTATCCAGCGAATCGCTGAAGGAATCTTTGTAAACGAAATCGTTGCCGGTGTTGTATGGCGGGTCGATGTAGATCATCTTGACCTTGCCGTGGTAAGAGCGCTGGAGGAGTTTCAGTACTTCGAGATTGTCACCTTCGATGTAGAGGTTCTTAGTGGTATCCCAGTCAACGCTCTTGTCTTTTTGCGGACGCAGTGTAGCAGTAGAAGGAGTCTGAGATTGGCGAATGGCGTCTCGTTTGCCAGGCCAAGTGAACGCATAGCGTTCTTGTCCATCGTCTACACTGTCGCCGAGGACCTCGCGAAGCTTGTCGAAGTCGATTTTTCCGTCTGCCATAATCTCGGGGAATAGCTGACCAAGCTTGGTGATGTTTTCGTTTACAATATTGGCCGATTCGAGTGGCAGCTTCGTTGCTTCGTCAGTCATTGTATAGCTCCTTGATGTGGTTCACGATGGTCTGTGCTTCGTCTTTTTTATCTGATTCCAGTATGCGTAGCTCGGCAGACTCTCCTATCGGGGTGTCTTTGCTCTTGCGCCGTGACTGCAACTGTCGGATCTCGGCATCCAACTGTTTCAACCGGACAAGTTCGCGGCGTATCTCCTTACGGTGAATGAGACCGGGCTTCGGGCTGAAACCAAGCTGTGGATACAAGCCGTGGAAGAGTATGACGTCCTGCATACCCTGCACGTAGTCGAGCAGGTCGTTTTGGGGCAGGCTGTCATAGTTGAACATATTCCAGAATATTGGCGTCGTCTTGTCCATGGAATCGAGAACATCAGTTGAGTCCACGCTTTCAACGACGGACGCACTAGTTTCGGACAGACTTTTTCGTTTCAATGCCACGGAAACCTTGCGACCTTCCAACGGGCTTAAGGTGCGCAAAAGCAGGACGGTCGGATTGGAGAATGCGCGGTGCAGAATCATGATTAAATTATTGGCTGCCGTCCATGAGTCGAGCAGACAATCGAGGTAGAGAACGGCTCGGATATCATATGTTTCGTCAATATGGGGCAGTATTCCCGTGTTCGACTTGCCGAGCATCGCGTAGCTGCTCAGCTCTTTCAGATGGGCGAGTACTCGTTGCTCCTTTTTGGAAAGTTCCACGCGTTCGGCGAGTGCAGTTTTCGGCACACGCTTAATTCGCAATGTGGTCTCTGGCAGGCGCAGGTACTGGTTCCATTCGACACTCATGCCATTCACCTCATCACCACGAATGAGACCAACGAGTAATCATCGAAACCGAGATTCGCAACCGAGTCGAGAGGCTCTCCGAAATCAAACAGGCTATCAATGCTGCTCTTTTCCTCAGCGCCGCTAATTTTCTTGACGGCGGCATCCAAGAGTTTTGTGTAACGGCTCATATCTTGACCATCGTCGGTCTGTCGGTTGAAACGATCGCACAATTCCTTGATAGGCTCCGTTTTGCCCGCACAGACGGCCCTCATGTAATCCAATGCGGTTTTGGGATGCGCGTGCGTGGTCCTGGTCTCACCCTTGTCAGTCACGTACATGATGCAGTAGGGGAACGTGGGATTCGATTCGCTTGATCCCTTGGATTCGTCGTTCTGCTTGAGGCAGAAGATCACGCCCGGCTCAATCTCGTCACGCAACGAATCAGGGATACGAGTAATGGCATGTAAACCAGTGGGTGCTGTATCAAGAACACTAGGATGGGCTTCGATATAGCGCTTGAGCTCGACGCGAAAATCATCCAGCGCGAAATCTGTGATGGAGATATTGCCGGAAATATCCTCTAAATCGAGAACCTCATGTTGGAGCTGTTGCAGCTGGCGCTTGCGGTATTGCAAATCGTTCATCTCGTCGTTGCGCTTACCCTCAAGAACGTTCTCATCACCCGTGGCGGACGAGTCGAGCAATACCATCCTGTTCTTGACACGTCCTTCGAGACGGATGTATTCATCCAAATTGATGTCAGGCCAAAAATCGACCAGTTGGATACGAGTGTTCACGGAACCGAGTCGGTCAATACGACCGAAACGCTGAATAATGCGCACAGGGTTCCAATGAATATCGTAGTTAATCAGACAGTCGCAGTCTTGGAGATTCTGCCCTTCCGAAATACAGTCAGTTGCGAATACAATGTCGATTTCGCCGTCTTTTTGGCGTTCTTTAGACAGCTCTTTGGATTTGGGGGAGAAGTGGGCAAGTACGTCCTCGAAAGTGGCACGGGGCATCTTCAATGTGGATTGAGTGCCACTGGCACCGGTCACGAGTGCGCTTTCAACGCCATAGTCGGCTTTTAACGGCGCGGAAAGTGTGTCATACAGGTAGCGTGCTGTGTCTGCGAATGCACTGAACACAAGAATCTTTCGATTCCCCTTGTTGTAGGGGGTGTGCCCGATTTTTTCTTGCATGAAGTCACACAGCTCCGCAAGCTTTCGATCTCGTTCAGGGGTGATTACACGCGCATAGCCGAGGAGCTTCTCCAGCAAATCGATGTCGCCTTTTAGGTCTTCTCGTACTTTAAGCGCATCTACATCGCGTAAGTCGACCTGCACTTTGCCTGCTGCCTGGAATTCCTCTGCGTCATCATCCTCATCGAACGATTCAACTAATCCCGCATCGTCGAACCGTGACAAGTCATGTGACTTGACCTTCGCGAGCTGCGCATCTAATTCACGTGCGCCAGCAAGGATTCGATCCAAAGAAAGGCGGAAACTGTGGATGCTGCTTTCAAGGCGTTTGAGCAGATTTACGCGCATGAGCCCGGCAATTGCCTGAGTGCGGTCCTTCTGCGCTTGGAAGTTCTTTCCCCATGATTCGCCGTACTGCTCTACATATTTCGCTTGCTTATTCGGCAGCACATAGGTCAACAACTGATATTGCGGGAATCGCAGTGCAGCGATCAAGTCGTTCAAATCCGCTATAGGCGGCAGTTCATCCTTCATGTCGATGGAAGGATGTTTTGAAATCGGCTTCAAACGTTCAGGGAATTTTTCTCCACTGTTTGACGCGTAATATTTTGCGATATGTTTGCGGCCTCGCGCAATGGTGAAAATATCCAATAACTTGAAATAGTCACCATTAAGGGATTCGACAAACGTTTGAGTGGTACGTTCCGCGTCCGGCAGCTTGCTCCACTCTTTGAATCGTTGTTGGGCGGTCTTCGTTACATAGTTGATGCTGGGAATGTTGTCGGACTTGGACAGATAGCTATCATCGTCTTCGGTGATGATATCCAATTGGTTGCGCAGATCCAGCAGTCGGTTGTTCACTGGCGTGGCTGACAGCATCAGTACCTTAGTGCGCACGCCCTTTTTCACGATATCGTTAATTAGGCGGTAGTAGCGTGATTCCGTAGTCGTGTCCGTGGGGCGGTTGCGGAAGTTATGCGATTCGTCAATCACCACGAGATCGTAGTTGGCCCAATTGAGGGTTTCCAGATTAATGTCGCCACTCATGCCACGGTGACGAGACAGATCCGTGTGATTGAGCACATCATAGTTGAACCGGTCATCCGCAAGAATATTGCGGGTATCGTTGCTTCGGTACATGGTCCAATTATCACGCAGGCGTTTTGGTGCAAGCACGAGTACCCGGTCATTGCGCAGCTCATAGTATTTGATTACTGCCAGCGCTTCGAACGTTTTACCCAAGCCCACGCTGTCTGCGATGATGCAACCCTTGTACTTTTCCAGCTTGCGGATTGCTCCTACTACGCCGTCTTTTTGAAAATCATATAGACGATTCCATACGACTGTGTCTTGGAAGTTCAGACCAGGCTTGATCGGATCTTCTTCGCTTTCATCCAAGAAATCATGGAATACATGAAACAGAGTGAGGAAATATACGAATTCAGGAGCGTTCTCTCGATACAGGGTTTCCACCTGTTCGATTACCTGGTTAGTCACATCCTCTAACAGTCCGGGCGTGTCCCACAGTGTGTTGAACATATCGAGCTGTGGCTTTGCCTCGCTAGGACGGTCGTGGTGAATGATTGCTGAGAACACTCCGGGACGACGCTCGTAACCAAGACCTTCCAATGTGAACGGTGCATTCATGCCAGAGAATGCTTGAACAGAATCTGTTCCATTTTCTACGCAATACAGGGAACCGGTCTGAATGCGATTCGAGGACTTTGCCGATTTGAATTGCGCGTGCCAGCGAATCCATTCAGCGCATTCATGTGCCAGCGCACGTTGATTCAGATTATTGCGTAACGTCAGTTCAAGATCGACGCCGCCCAATCCTTGTTCGCGCTTGCGCTGTAGTAGCTCGAACTCTTTCGGCTCCTTTGTATCAGCCATGCGCTTGACGAACGTTGGCTCACTGAAAATAAATCGGAGTTCTTCTACATCCTGAAGATTTTCGCGCATCCGGCCATAGGCGAAGATGGTGAAATATGACGCAATCACCGACATCTTTGCGTTGCGGTCTAGTGCGCGGCCGAGGGCGTCTCCCAGCTTCTTCGGGCCGATGTTGTCAAGCAGTTCCATAGTTTTCAATTGTACGAGTGAATCAGGCGGAATGGCGGATTGTAGAGTTAGATTCGCGTTGGGCCTGATATAGCATTTTTTGCGCAAACTTGTATCAGCAGAAGTCTCCCATGTCCTATGTTTAGATATGTTTTGTCCTGGCGTTGTCTAATCCGCACATTATATATATAATGCCTCATTTATTTCCAAAAATACATCAAAAATTACTTGTCTTTGGGCGGATTAAAGTATAATACAATCTTCTAATCCACACACAATGTAAATAAGAAATAGCGAAAAATGCTCGTAGATGTCTACTGATACGCTATATCCGCATTAAAATAAAAGGAACTGTATAACCATGCATTTGGATTACTGATGTTTCGTTCATTTTATCCAAGAATATGACTACTCCACTGTAATATTTTTTTCTTGAATGCTGCGCGATCGGGACCATCATCTCCGTACATACAGAGTATATGTTCTGGGTCTTTTCTAAAGAGCACACAAATGATACAACGTATAGCATCTTGTATTCCTTTTGGTGATTTTGTATTTACGAATTCATCAGTGAATGAAATACCATGCGATAGAGAATTAATGACGTCAAGACTTTGAGAGAAAGCAGTTCTTTCCTTATCGGTAACGATTCCATATACGTTTTCTATATGATTCAACTCCCTAACATTAGCTGTCACATTTTCAATTTGATAATGGGTACGTGCATGAGTCTCAATCACGAACCTCATTTTGTTGGCGTACTGTATTGCATTCTGAATGGATGAGATATCTTCCCGTTTTACTTCACTGAAACTAAATAATTCTTGCAATGTAGAGCGATAGTAATCGCTGAAATTCTTTATTTCATGCGCTCCTATTTCTTTTATTAAACTATTTCCTTTTATATCCTTTGAGATGATGAATTGACCAATAAAGTTAGAAAATCTATAGGAAAAATCATGAAAATCCATAGAGGAATGAGTGAAAATGAAAAGTTGAATATCCTTATTTCCATCGTAAAGTTTTGCGATAACTTTATTTATGGCATTAGTTAGTACATAACGGTTGTCTGCATCCAAACTAGTGATTGGATCATCTATAATGATGGTTTTTAAATCTGGTCGAAAATTGTAGTCGTTGTCACTGAGAGATAAAAACAGTGAATAATAAAAATGCATGAAGGCAAGGAGCCGCATTTCCCCCTCGCTTAAATCAGATGATTTAATGAGGTGTCCATTTTTTGATTCAATATCGTATTGATCTTTTAGGGAGGATGGAGTTAGATGGAATGTTGCTCCAGACGATTCCAGTGAATCATTGGCCAGTTTTGCGAAAGCCGCAGTTTTTGTATTGTAGCTTTTTAGTTTAGCGAGTTCAACATTCTCTTTTTCCAACTCTTTTTCTTTATTTGAAATAATCTCTTTTTGAGAATCGATGTTCGATTTCAATTTTACAGCCAACTCATTCTTTAAAATTTCACGTCCGATCCAACTTTTCGCTTCGACCTCTTTTTGATTAAAAATCTGATTAATTTGTTGTGTGCGATTATTTTGTTTGTATTCCTCTGCTTCAATCTTTGAATTAATTTTTTGTATTAATTCAATGATCTGATTGTCGTAATCTATAGATTTCGTGATATTAGCTTCTTTTTGAGAGATTACAGAAATTGCACATTCAGATTCAGTTTTGTATAGCTCTATCAATGAATCTAATTGCACGGGTATAGTCGGTATTAATTCATTTATTTTATTAATGATATTTTTAATGTCTGATAATTTATCGAGAGTATCTGCGTATGTGCTATTTATTTCTTTAAGGATATTTTTTGATGTTATTATTGCATCGAATTTATTTCCGCAGAAAAGACAAGTTTCATTCGATTTAGAGGTATTGTGAAGCTTCAAACCCTCGCGAAGCCATTGTATCAAATCATGGGTTAGCTCCATTTTTGGTTCATTTGTTTGCTGAGATAAAAGAGAGGGAAGTTGTTTGAGCAGTGATTGATCCGATTCACTACATACTGGTTTTAGGAGGGATAACATATTGGCGATTTGTTTTTGTTCTTCCTCGAGTGATGTTAAATCAACATCGTTGGAAGAGAGACCTTTTCTAGATGCGTCAGTTTTCCATGCTGAATAAGCTGTTTCTGGAGATATCTTGGCATTTTGTTTTTGATTTATTTTAGTAGTCTGAAATTTGATTTTTCCTTTTTTGAGTGTTTCATCCAGTATTTTGAGCAATGCTTTCCTGTTGTTGTCGAGTTCGTCCTTTGTATCGTCGATTTCTGATTTTATGGTCTGTATCTTATTTTCTGTTTCTGTTATCTTTTCCTCATGCTGTATCTGTGGGCCGACTTGAATGGCGACTCCGGTGATTTCGTCTACTGCTTGCACGTTATTACGAATATATTCAGTATCAAATAATAGCGATTTGTTAATATTTTTTTGATATAACCATTCGGCTAGTGAAGATTTCCCACTTCCATTTGTGCCAAAAAATATATTTACATATTTAAGATTTGAATTGCTTGTATAGTTGTTGAAAGATTTGTAATTGATATTGGATATATGCTCAATTTGCATTTTTCTCCACTTTCTTTTTATTAATTAATATCTGTTCTATGTTTTATGAATAAAGAATTAGCATAGGAGCAAAACGTATGTTGTGCTGACATAGTTGGCCTTAGTGCTGGTGGATGTTCCTGTAAGACTTATAGTGAATTAGTTTCCCCTCCTCGTTGACAAGTATGTGATAGAGGGGGTGGTGCCTCCTTGTTGTTCCCCCGGCTGTTCAGTTCTTGTTTATGACCACGTACCCTTACTGTGAGCAGTATGTTGATTGCACACACTCCTATATTGTATCTCCAAATTATCCTGCGGTGCTTTCATTGCTGGCTCTAACAATTGATACGGTGACTATTGATTGACGTATTTGTGAACGTGACTACTGTAAGCAAGTGTTCACTTCCATCTATACGGGGTGCCTGTGAATCCGGTTTGTTGTCTCTTGTCGTGGACGCGATTATTTTGGGTAATGGCGGGTAGTAATAAAACTCATCGATTGTACGCTGTAAAATGGCACTTTATAGTCCAAAGTAAAATGTACTGCAGCGAATCTCAACAACCATTAACCAAACAAGACATTACCGATATCCAGACAGAGATGTACGCCAACGCAGGACATAAGGTTAATCACAATATGTACTTTGATAAAACACTAACACCACTTTAGGCTCTTCCCCGATGTGGGAATACCGATACAGGGGAGTGACGAGCGGTGCAACATCCGCGGCGGAGGCCTCATCAATCCGACAGAGCTTGTTCACTGGAGGACATCGTCGATCGCAGATTGACTAGATGATGTCAGTCACCCCCTTGATGGTGCGTCATGCGGAATTCATGAAGATGCTCAGTGCCGAGCTCGCTGCTTCGTGTTTCGTTGATTGATTATCGCAAAGGAAGAAATTGGATTGGAAAAAGGATGTCGTGTTTTTGCTGAAGCTGTTAGAGCTAATGTGAAGAACCTATTTTCCTTGATGATGAAAGATATTACGCGGGAGTTTCGTCAGGAGCTTTTCGCAAAGACTGAGCAGCACGAAACAACATCCTCCATATGACTTCATATAACGAGCCATGACAGTGTATATGACATTCATAAGTTGTGCGTCAAGCTTTATCCTTTTACAGTTCGAGTTATGACAGACAACGATATGAATTTACTATTTGATAATGCTCGATTTGGTTCCTCCGCGGATGGCACGATTCCTGATGAGGTGATCCGGCTATTGATGGAGCGCATGGCGTCATCGGCTTCCGATCAACAAGAATCGGAAGAACAAGCCACGCCTGCTGCGGATGGTCGTCGTTCCACAAAGTCAGAGGAGAAGCCAGATGAGACAGACCTCCGTGCGAGTCTGGACACGTTGCGCGATTTGTTCGCTGAAGCATTCCCCGGTGACGACGAGATATCCCAAGTAACGCGCGTGGCGCGAGATTTGAAGAACGATGACACTGCGTCGGCACCGGACGCGGAACAGAACGCACAGTATGCGGATACCATCGAATGGCTTCTCGATGAGGGCAAATTCGATGATGAGAGCTCGTTCGCCTCAACTACCATATCGAGGATAATCCGGTGCCGAGCCGAGGCCGTGCTAGAAGAAGAACTCGATTATTGGGCTTATGTTCTGGTCCATTTCGCTCGAAGCAGGGGCTTCCTATTGGATGCGCGTCTTGCGAAGGTGTGGTTGTGCGGCAACATGACCGGTATCGTGAAAGACATGCTGGAGAAGCGAGCCGGCGTCGCACTTGGCGCGGGGCATACGTTGACGAATATCGCCAGGGCAGGTGGCACCTCTCAGCCGAATGTGCGAACCAAATAGCCTCATATTCGTGAGTATGCCGATGCATATCGAATGACGTCCGGCAGCGATACACATGGCACTGTGACTGACAATCGATCTACGGCATCTGACTCACCGTGGCATGGGCGACACTGGATTGTTGCCGGAGCAACGAATGTGCGTGGGAATGGAAGCGGTTATCGGTCTGATGCACACCGAACATGGAATGAATCTTGACTTTGATAAGGTCAATGATGTGCTGTCTCAAGGAGACCGTATGTGGGTCGGTATAGGCGAGTCCTATGCCGAGAATGCCGCTGAGGAAGCAATGCGAGCTGCTGTAAGCATGCTTTTTGATGAAGCCGGTACCAGTGTACAAGGATTGTTGGGATCTCTATCCGGCCCCTGCAAGATGGATATTGCACAACTCTCCAAAGTCGCGAGCATTCCGTGCAGCATTTGGAAAGACGCACAGTATGCCTGGGGAATGAAGATGGATGATGATGGCCGTGATGGAGCGGTGCGGGTGGTGCTGATTGCTGTGGGAAGCGCATCATGATTCGGTCCGCATCATTTGGCGTTTTGTAGCTAAGAAGTCACGATTGTTGGATAGGGAAGCTGGATGCGGTCGAGCATTATGCCGGATGAGTGCTGGAACAATGCCGGATGTGTGCCGAATACCGTAACTGTGTTGCCAATGTCGTCACTACAACGCAAACGCCAGCTCCTCCCGCAACGCAGTACGATTCGGATAACGCCCGACGATCTCGTGTGCCAGTACACGGGTCTCCTCATCGCCAAACACTGCGGCGAAACGGCGCAGCTGTTTGGCGATTTGCTGATATGTGCTGCGGCGCGCCGTCACAATGTATTGTCGACGCCACGTTCCACCGTAAATCGAAACACGGGCGTGCCCATGGTGCCATACGGCATCGCGTCGAGGATTATAGATTTGGCCGATTCAGGATGTTCGATGGCGATGGTGCGCAGCAATGGCAGCGGCGGGTAATCGACGGTGACGCAATAGGTCAGGGCCGCGTCCGAAAGCCGCTCGTCCACGATGAGCTTCTCGTAAGCGGGATTGCGCCAACTGCTGTGACGTTGTGTGCCGCCTTTGGTGGTTATTTCCGGTTGGTACTTGATACGGTCGATGATGTTCCGGGCGCAATCTCTGGCCAGCCCATCAGCCACGTCATGCCATTCTTCTGCGCTAAGACCGCCGTAGATGCGTAACAGATTGCGTAGTTTACTCACGTAATGGGTATCGGATCTGTCGTTGCAGGAAAGAATGTAGTACCGATACACGTTGGCGAGCAGGCCAACGTCATTGAGTCCCTCGGCGCAGCATTCCATGATGGTATGCCATCCATGGGGCAGCAGGTCCGGCAGCAGACCGTTATGCCGGGCATCGATATCGACATCTTCCATATCCCGGCTCGACAGAAGGAAACCTTGTGCGAGCATGTATGCGGAACGCAAGTGCCCTTCATGAATCATGTTCGCAGCGTTCATCAGTGTGAGGGCCATTGACTCCGAGTATTCGCTCAGAAGCTGCTCGCGTCCAGCGTCATCGTTGGATAGAGCGTATAGGTCGTAGGCGCTCATGAGTGTGAACAACTGCAATACGTGCAACGATTCATCCGAAATGAAGTCGGTTTCGTCGTCTACTTCGCTCGTATCCTCGTTATCCTCATCCTCGTCGTCCTCGTCGCTTTCTTCGCTCTCTTCGTTGAACGAGTATTCCAGATTACGCGTTATCTCGTTCTCAATCACGTCATAGGCCCACATGCGTTTGTCGTCATATTGAGCGAAAGCGAGCGCGCCGGAAATCAGCAACATGCTGTTCAATGGTTCGCATTGCCGCATTTCCTTGTCGTTCGCGGCCTGCGCAATGGTGTTCAATACCTTGCCGGCGGTAGGGGAGTCGGCGAATTCCGCCACATTCTCCATATAGCATCGCACGCGCATCGCCAGATCATCCATAAGCGTGAGCAAAGGTTCGGAGCCATCGTCGTCCTCGGACGAGAGCAGAAGCGCGTGGACTTCGTGTATGCACAGTCGCAGGTTGCCGCATGCGCTCGCGTAATCACTGGATTGCAGGGCATTGCCCGCGATAGCCTGCACGGTTTTGATGAATTCTGTGTAGTCACAGGATTTGCTGTACGCATCGCTGTGCTTACTGATATGAATAATGAAACGTTCATGGCATCGGCGGATTGTGTCGGAGAGCATGGTTTGTGCGTCGATCAGCGGGATTAGCGGTCGTTCTTCGTCTGGCTGGGCACAGAAAGTCTTTGCGGCTTCGCGCAGCTGGGCGGACCACAGGAACAGCAGATGGCCTTTGCCTTGCTCTGCGCGCGCGTCGAGGTGTTGCTGGATGGGATCCAGCACGGTGCGGGGGAGTGCGATGACGCCATCGTGAGCGTTGGCGGTGTCATCATTGTGGTGATTGCCGTGCGCGCCAATGAGCTGTTTGCGCAGTTCGTAAAGCACGGCACCTATGTGCTTGCAATATGGTGTTCTCTGATACGGGCAGGTGCACGCGGCGGATTGTATGCGAATCGAATTGTCGTCGGTTGTGGATTCGTGGTCGGTGTTACTGCTGGTAGTGGCTTGGTCATCGGTGTTTGCTTCATTGGTGTTCTCGCCGTGAGCGTCTTTGCCGAGGCGGATGTCAACGTCGTAATAGTCATCGTCGCTGCCGGCCACCCGCGCGTGATACAGCTGCGGCGCGATCTCCTGCACCGAACTCACTCGGCCTGATTCCCAGTAATCGGTGGCGCGTTCGAGAATCAGCGGCGTGCCTTCGAACATGACCTCGAATTGAGCCAACGCTGGCTTTTGCGGAACAACCATACTGCTGATTGTAGCGGGTGGAGTGTTACTCGCCGCTAATGCCTATCCTGTGACGTAAGTGATATCATGAGCTTTGAAGCCGGCCGCCTGCGGGTGGTTTGGAAGTGAAAGCCGGTGACCCTGTGCCATCATAGGGGCCCGGCTTTCGCGTATACACCTTATTGAAAACTAACAAGCGATAATTTCATCGAGAACGTTTTCCCGAAGAAATTCAGAAAAATCTAATTTTCCAGTTTTGGTATCTCCATAAGCGCCGAGAACTTGGTCTGGAATCCATAGACAAGGCTCCGCTGAACCGCGTATATGATCCATTCGGATTGTTCTGACAAGATGCCTGGTACGCATCTGTGCAAGATGTTCAAGGTCGCGTTGGTCTTGAGGAGGAGTGCGACTTTCTAACACCAAAGTACTGACCTCATATGACTCTAGAACAGGTAACAACCGTTCTAAACACTTACGGCGTGCTCTTTCGTCCTTGTGGACAGATGATTCGGCCTTTTCTGAGGGCGCGAATCAGATTCGTAATGCAGTGGTTTGCCCTGGACTCTGTTACGGTGATAATAACTTCATCGTTGATAAGGGAGTCTTCATGGCAGGCAATGGCAACACGGCATTTCGTTTCCGAGTCGCCTTGCGCCTTGACGGGCGCGAATGCTGGCGGGAGATTCTGGTGCCGGCATCATTGACGTTCTTCGATTTGCATGCGGTATTGCAGGAATGCTTTACGTGGCACGGCGAGCATCTGTTCTGCTTCTGTGCCACATTCCCGGATGGGAAGCAGGTGCAAGTGGAAGAATTGTGGGGAGAAGAGCCCTCATACCATGAGGCGAACTACGAACAATATATGCCGGTGGAGCCGTTGCCGGAAGTTCGCATTGCTTCGGAAACCGAGCTGGGCGACGTGTTTCCCAAGGCGCGTACCGCTCGCTATTACTACGATTATGGTGACGATTGGATCCATGACATCAAGCTGCTGCGTACCTACCGCAGCGTGCACGTTGCGGATCCTCAGCTTTGGGACGGGGCGGGGGATGCTCCTCCGGAGGATGTCGGCGGGGTGTATGGGTTCGAGCGGTTCCTTGATACCTTGGGCAATCCCGAAGATGAAGAACATGATGGCATGGTTGAGTGGGCCGAGGACCAGATGTGGGATCGTCTCACGCTGAACCGCCATCGTGAGCGTCTGTTCCGTTGGCGCAAGCACCGTGACATGATGTTGCAGTAGATGGCGTGGCTACAATATGAGCAGCTGTCAGCGGAATAGCCGTTTGTGGCTTGCGGGCTAGGGGCTGAAAATGCTATAAATATATTGCTTTACTCGGAAACGAGAAAGGCTCCAAGTCGCCGGGGGGCTCCCCCGGCATTTTTTGTCAACGGGGACGGGGGGATGCGATGCCGTCTGTATTGAGCATCTTCGCTGATGAGAGCGGTGAGTGGGGTAAACGATCAGAATATTATTTAATTACTCTTGTCTTTCATGACCAGTCTAAGGACATTAGTCTTGCCTTAGAGCGGTACCGCCAGTCGTTGGCTGACTATGGACTTCCTGATGTCCCTTTCCATGCTGGGCCGCTGCTTACCGGGCATGATGCTTACGAAGGGATGAGCCTATCGGAGCGTAAGAGGCTTCTGGGTTTATTCGTTATCATGACTCGGCGGCTGCCGATTACATATCGGACGTTTGTACATCGTAAAAGTGATTTTGACGATAACCGCCAACGTTTTGAAGCGCAACTCAAACGCGATATTGTTAATCTACTTTTGGCGCATCTTTCGGATTTCCATTCTTATGGCACTGTCAAGGTGTATTACGACGGTGGCCAACAGATAGTTACTGATGCCCTGCGAGGCGGGATTGAGTATGCACTCTCCAAAGATGCCATTGTCTATCGTGACGCTTCTCCACGCGACTACCGGCTTGAACAAGTTGCGGATTTTCTATGCACCCTTGAATTGACCTGTGAGAAATTCCGGAATGGGGAACAAACTGAAACGGACAACAAGTTTTTTGGTGATTGGAAATCCTTCAGAGTCAATTATCTTAAGCCGATCCGCAGGAAAAGATTGGAATCATAAATTTGGCAGTGCCTATATATATTCGGGACACAATTGAATAACACGAAATAGCAAACAAAATCCCCGGACCTACACAATCATCGCCACGACAATCTCAGAAAACACCGTTACGGCAATCAGTGGTGTGGTGCCGTCGATGAAGGCGGGCATGGGTGGCAGATGGTAGTAGGCGAGGTAGCAGGCCATGTCGGCGATAAGCAAAATCAGCAGGATGATGGCCAAAACGATGGCAGCGGTTGCCCCGAGAGCTCCGGAACTGTGCAACATGGTCAGCGCACATAGTTCCAGCGTGATCCACATGACGATGAGCAACAGTTCCGTGGTGATCGGCCGTTGCAACAGTAGCGAAGTAAGCACGGCCAGAATGGTATAGGCGGCAACGCCACCGACCGCGAACCGCTGAATCCGCCGATTTCGCCGGCCCTATTAAGTCCCTCAACTCCATCAATCGCCGTCTGACCCATCACATCACGCTTTCATACACATTGCCGATTGACAGTCCTAGAACACAGTCTAGAACTGTCATGGCATGTTCACGCAGATAGGGGCTCCAACAAAATTGGCTAAAAGAGAACTTGGCAACCTATAACAAGGACGCGCCCGTGTGCCCTTACCGTTCAGCTCCGCTCACGAATGAAATCGAAGATCACGTCGAAGACCTGCTGGCTCCAGAAATCGTACTCATGTTCGGCGCCGTCGACTAGCACCAGCTGCGCGTCCACGCCGTGCTCGACCAGTCGGTCGCGCATCTTGACGGATTGATGATAGGGGACCACGGTGTCGGCGGTACCGTGCAACAGGAGCATCGGCGGATACTGTTGGTCATCCCGCACCTGCAGGTAGGGGCTCATGTCAGCCGCGCGCTGACGGACCTCGGCATTGATGCCGGTCTCATGGGTCGCACCCACCACGGCCGCGAACGGGCCGAAATAATACAGCCGGAATGGATTGGTCTCATCGTCGAATGCGTCGACAGCTTCAAGCATGTCGGTGGGCGGGAAGCAGCTGACCACGTACTTCACCGCATCGCTTTCATCGGCATTGGTGCCGTCCTCATACCGCGGATCGTCGGCGGTCAACCCCACCAGCAGCGACGTGTTGCCGCCGGACGACGTGCCCCAGATACCGAGACGGTCGGGGTCCACGTGCCATTGACGCGCGTTTGCCCTGAGATAGCGGATGGCTGCTTTGACGTCCTCGAGATATGCGGGGAACATGTCGTGGGGGTCGCTCGAGGCATCGCGATGATTCACCGTGGCCACCACAAAGCCTTCGCGGGCCAAAGCCGAGAGCTGCGGGATCTCGTAGTCGCGATGCGGCGTGGTCCAGGCGCTGCCTTGCACGAATACTACGGTGGGGTAGCGGCGGTCATCGTCATCGCCGGTGGATTGTGGTGAGATGATATCCATCACCAGGTTATCGGCCCCGGTTTTGTACGCCACGTTGCGGGTCAGCGTGGCCAACCCGGTAAGCGTGGGATTGTGCGGGATATGGATGACATTGTTTGCGCCGGCGTTGGCATCACTGACTTTGGCTGAATCGGTAGTGTTCATGGAATCCCCCTAGCTTTGTTGCTATAGAGGTCATCATACAAGAAATAGGCATGATTACGGCACAACGATGTCTCGGTCACAGCGAAGACATAAAGACGCGAAGACGCGCCCGGCAGCGCGCGCTGCCTGCCTGCGAGTTGTCTTCAAGTGCACTTCAAGCGATAAGGTGACATAAGCCGCGGCAATGGAGATTGCTGCTCGGCAACGAGGCGGACAGTGCCCGTTCGCCGATTCACGATAACAGAAATGAGACACTATGAAGACTCAGGAAATCGGACAATCCGGCATGATTGCGTCACGAGTGGCGCTGGGTGTGATGCGCATGGACGCGCTGGATGCCGCCGATGCAGCGCGTACCGTGGCCGTGGCCCATGATTCTGGCATCGACTATTTCGACACGGCGGACATCTATGGATTCCATGATCATGCCGCGCACGCCAGTTCGAAGCGTTTCGGCCAAGCGTGGAAGGACGCAGGACTCGACCGCAGCACCATCTTCATCCAAACCAAGTTCGGCATCGACTACAGTTTCGGCGAAAACGATGGCGGCGCCAACGGATATGACTTCAGCGCCAAGCATCTGATTGACGCACTCGATCACGAGCTTGAGGCTTTGCAGACGGATTACGTCGACGCCGTGCTGCTGCACCGTATTGACACGCTGTTTGAGTTGAACGAGGTCGCCGAAGCATTCGACGCGTTGGAATCAAGCGGTAAAGTGCGTCATTTCGGAGTCAGCAATATGGGCCCGTGGCAGATCGAACTATTGCAAAGCGGCCTTCGTCAGAAATTGGAAATCAACCAACTGCAGTTCGGCCTGATGCATACGCAGATGCTCGACGCTGAAATCCAATTCAATATGGCGAGCGATCCCGCAGCCGATCGCACCGGTGGCATCCTGCCTTATTCACGGCTGAAGCATATGACCATTCAGGCATGGTGCCCATTCCAATCCGGCACGGAATACGGTCCGTTCGTCGGCAACGAGCATTTCCCCGAGCTGAACGCCGAATTGACCCGTCTTGCCGGCAAATACGGTTCCACGCCCAACGGCATTGCCGTCGCTTGGATTCTGCGTCATCCCGCCGGTATCCAACCGTTGCTCGGCTCAATGACACCGGAGCGCATCCGCCAGATGGCGGCCGGTGCCGATATCGAACTCGAACGCCGTGACTGGTGGTCGCTGTATCAGGCAGCCGGCAATCCGTTGGTGTGAGCGAGAGATGACGAGACCACTGCCGTTGAGGCGCGTGTTCAGCGTGCATACATCTCAACGGCAGTTAATGCTGTGTCAATCCACCCACGACGAGAACAACGACACGAACATTCCGCGAATCACATCAGAACGACGGCATATCGAGCGAGGGAACTGAATCATCGGCCTTACTGGTCCCGTTCGCGGGCGAGTCGACATCGTGATTGCGGAACCACTCGACAACCTGTGTTTCACTCACCGGCATCAAATCCCAAGCATCCAAGCCAACATTCAGTGCCTCCGGGCGTGCACCATCTGGCGAAAGCTGATGTGTATGTCCATACAGCAGTTTGCGGCCGTCAAACGGCAACGCCTTGCCGCTGAACTTCGCCACATCATCGGGCCAACTGTATGCCAGATCCTCCCGATACGGGTAATGCGAAAGATTGACCGTACCGAGTCCCTCAATCTCAACCGTATCGTGCGGCTCCAAACTTTCGAACAGGTTAAGTGCGGGGCGGTCTTCCAACCACCAGTCATCATGGTTGCCGATCACACCATGCAGATGCTTGCAATTGAGCGCTCGCAGGCAGTTCTTCAGATGGGTCAGCGATGTGCGGAAACCGATATCACCCAGAATCCACAGCTCGTCATCCGGGCCGACCAAAGTGTTGATATGATCCACAATCGCCTTGTCATGCGCATCCGTATCGGCAGTCTGACGAAATGTCGAACCTGCACTGAACGTCGTTTCCTTGGCCCAATCCTCGGCGACTCGGCGACCCTGCGCTCGCAACACCTCCTCGTAACGTGAGCGCGTCGGGTCAAACGTCGTGAACCCTCTCAACACCGTGACCAGCGGATGCCCGAAATGCGTGTCGGTCGTGAAATACCTCATGACAGTCGCCTTCCCTTTTCGGCGTGCAGCAATCGTTTCCCATCCTAGGCGCAGCCGGCACCTGTCGGTTCGTGTTGCCATAATGAGGCGCATTGCAGGGGAACCAGTGAACGCAAGCTGCCAGCCATCGTGACGGCGAACGGGTTGAGAAAGGCGCTGTGCCTGACCCTTGGAACCTGTTGGCCAACACCATCGAAGGGAGCAAACGATGTCTTTTGACGCCGCCGCATTCGGCCCGATCACCTTGAACCACCTGCCGCCGTTCGCCCAGCGCCTACGACATGCAGTACACGTGGAAACCCGAATGGGACGTGTGAGGCGCACGATGGATGAGCGGTGGGCGCGTGCTTTGCGCGCCAAGGGCATTGATATTGACGAGGCTGACGGTGCTGGTGGGAAACGGGCACACGACGGCAAACGGCATACCGACATCACGGGTACTGGTCGACGCTCCGAGACCCAGCCGGCTGCCGGGCTCCGCGGTCGATCCAATACCAGTACGAATCTGCCGGGGCCGAAGGTGACGGCACGCGCCACGCCATTCAAGGCCACCGGTCATAAGGGCGGCATCAGCCGGCAGGGGAAATTGAGCTGATCGCAGAACCATCGCGCGATGAATGGGCGTGGCCAACACATTCCGCCATTGTTGAACCGCTTCTACTTGGACCGGTACCTCTTTGAACGGAGATATTCCATATTGAAGCTATTCCGGCATCATATGGCACGTAGGAAATCCCGGATATCGGCGATTTCCTCATCACAGATGGCATGGGCCATGCCGGAATACTCGCGATAGGTCAGATGCCCGGCCCGTTCAAGGACCTGATGGGCCGTTTGCTGGTCGGGCAGCGGAATCGTGCGGTCCTGCGCGCCATACGCCAGGAAGAATCGGGTAGGGGAGTCAAGCGCCGCCTGTTCCTCGCCCATGAACGAAGGGCTGAGCAGGATCGCGGCATCGAACAACGTCGGATGCGCCTTGACCAGACGATACGACAGATAACCGCCTTGGGAGAAACCGATCAATATCTTCCTGCGATGGGCGAATGCCGAGGCATCCAGCAGTGAAGCCACCGCATCCCCGACCGCCGCGCATTCGCGTTGGCGCTCGTCCACGCCGCAGCCGTCGGGATACCAGTAATTGCCGCCCATATAGGGCCTCGCGTAGGTGGCGCGGAACGAGATATAGCTGGGTACGGCGGCAATTGCAGCCGGGGCCGCATCGGCTCGCGCCGGCGCATATACGGCGTCGAGAATCCGCATCATCTCGCTTTCGTCGTTGCCGTAACCGTGGAACATCAGGAAAATGGGGTCATTGCCGCCGGCATCGATCTGGCTTGTCATCTGCATTCGCATCGTCATCACCTCACCAGCGAGCTTACATGCATTAGACTTGTAGCGATTGACCCACCGAGCACGCAAGGAGCAAGTTATGGAGCCGAGGCGCGGGCCTCTCACCGCAGGCGAGAAAGTGCAGTTCACCGACCGCAAGGGCAAGAAGATCACCGGTCAGCTTGTGGCCGGCGGCTCCACGCAGACCGAGCATGGCCTGATTCTGCATGACGATGTGATTGGCAAGATCGAAGGCACCGTAATCCTCACCGTGCATGCCAAGCGCGAGGCACAGGTCAATCAGGTCTACCCCGAGAAAGACAAGAACAAGCCGTGGAAATCGTCGCGCGCCATCGGCGGCTGGGAGTATGCGGTGATGCGCCCGCGACTGGCCGATTATGTGCTTTCGATGCCGCGCGGCGCGCAGATCATGTATCCGAAGGACATCGCCCAAGTTATTCAGCTCGGCGACATCCGCTCCGGCATGCGCGTGCTTGAGTCCGGTGCCGGCTCGGGCGCGATGAGCGTGAACCTGCTGGACGCCGTGGGCGAGCGCGGCCACCTGACCACGATCGAGCTGCGCCCCGAATTCGCCAAGGTCGCCCAAGCCAATGCCACGCTGTACTACGGCGAGGCCCCCAGCTGGTGGGACCTCAAAACCGGCGACTTCGATTCCGTTGCCGCCGAACTGCCCGAACACTGGTTCGACCGCATCATGCTCGACATGCTCGACCCGTGGAACAGGCTCGAGCAGGCATACCGCGTGATTGCCCCCGGCGGCGTGTTGGTCAGTTACGTAACTACCACCACGCAGATGAGCCGCATGGCCGAAGCCCTGCGCGCGGCCGGCTGCTGGACCGAGCCGCAGATCCAGGAATCGTTCGAACGCACATGGAAGGCCCAGGGCCTCGCCGTACGCCCCGACCACCAGATGATCGGCCATACCGGTTTCCTTGTTATCTCGCGCGCCATGGCCTCCGGGTTCGAGGCGCTCAGAAAGCGCGATCGCGTGACCAAGGACACACAGACCGACATCGACTCGCTCACCGACGAACAGCGTGAGGCGCAGATCGAGGAACTGGAACTGCGCGACATCTCCGACCACAAACTACGTAAGGTGTTGCGCGACCTCGACCGTCAGGTGGGAGAACTTGGCAATACGCACGAATAACCGCCAAACGATGAGTTTGTGAACGCTCACACACCTCTATACTGGAAGCAACACCACACCGCCACACCGCCACACCGGGCAGACGGTTCGTGAAGGGAGCCACGGATGGGCATCAAGCTGAGTAAAGTCGCCAAAACAGCGAAGAAATACGACCATATTCTCATCATCATGAGGCATGCCAAGGCTGAGCCGTTCGGCGACAAGGGTGACTCGGAGCGCGAGCTCACCGACAAAGGTCTGAAACAGGCGAAGGCCGTGGGCAAGGGCATCGAGTCGTTGGGACTGGTGCCCGACCAAATCTCCTGCTCGTCCGCCACCCGCACGCGCCAGACGTTGGACCGCATGCTCAAGACCTTTGGCGACAAGCCAATCGTCGACTACCGCATCAGCCTGTATGACGGGGGAGTGCAGGCGGTGTTCGACGAGCTCGCCCACGTCAAGGCCAAGAACCGCGTGTTCATGATCGTGGGCCACGAGCCGACTGTGTCGATCAGCGCCCAATGGCTCGCCTCCGCCGACTCCGACGGCGAACGACTCGACCTGCTGAATTTGGGACTTTCGCCCGCATCCATCGTGATCATGGGATCGAACAAACCGTTCGACGAATGGCAGGTGCACAGCGGCGAACTGCTCGCGGTCATCAATGTGAAAGACTTCGACTAAAGCGGATATAAATTCCATCTATAACGACACTCTACGGCCATTTATAAGGGCCGGAATCCGGATGTTTTGCTACCCTAAGTCGGGTTACGAACGCATACATTGGAGGATTCATGTCCACTCTGACTTCCGTCTCCGGCTTCCCCCGCATCGGGCAGAACCGCGAACTGAAGAAGATCATCGAAGGCTACTGGAAGGGTGCCAACGACCTCGCCGCCGTCAAGGCCACCGCCGCCGAACTGCGCGCCAAGCACTGGAAGCTGCAGCAGGCCGCCGGCATCGACCTCATCCCCAGCAACGACTTCAGCTACTACGATCAGATGCTGGACACCGCCATCCTTCTCAACGTGATTCCGCAGCGTTACGCACGTCTCTCCTTCGACAACCAGGAGGACACGCTCTTCGCCATGGCCCGCGGCTACCAGGGCGACAAGGGCGACGTGACCGCCCTGCCGATGAAGAAGTGGTTCACCACCAACTACCACTATCTGGTGCCCGAAGTCGAGTCGGCCGCGGAGATCAAGCTCAACTCCACCAAGCCGTTCGACGAGTTCAACGAGGCCAAGGCGCTGGGCATCGACACCAAGCCCGTGTTCATCGGCCCGTACACGTTCCTGAAGCTCGCCCGCACCCCGGAAGCCACCGAACTCGAGCTCGACAAGGGCCTGGTCAACGCCGTGGCCGCCGTTTACGCCGAAGTGCTCGCCAAGTTCAACGAGCTCGGCGCCGCATGGGTCCAGCTCGACGAGCCGTACCTCGTGCTCGACAAGGAGCCGGGCGACGTTGAACTCTTCAAGACCCTCTACACCAAGATCCTGTCCGCCAAGGGCAACGTCAAGGTGCTGCTCAACACCTACTTCGGCCACATCGCCGACGTGTACGAGACCGTCAACCTGCTCGGCTTCGACGGCATCGGCCTGGACCTCAACGAAGGCCGCGAGGAGAACCTCGAAGCCGTCGCCAAGTACGGCGTGGCTTCCAACACCACCATCTTCGCCGGCGTGATCAACGGC
>ENA-OOXF01000028-OOXF01000028.1-human-gut-metagenome-genome-assembly--contig:-NODE-28-length-86861-cov-3.455314_pt1 | contig 86861 bp, 159 predicted proteins | sample MGYA00241586_ERZ501341 | MGnify/ENA primary metagenome ERZ501341 (study PRJEB25962, sample SAMEA2042985) | human gut metagenome | biome: human gut; feature: human-associated habitat; material: faeces... | reverse complement strand
GTATATGAATATGTTGAACCAACATTTTTTGAGGAAAATGAAGATAATAGTAATGAAGACAATCCTAAATTTATAATTATTTCAGCTCCAGGAGCAACAGGTAAAACTGCATTAGCAAAACATATATGTCGTAAATATAATGGAATATATTGGGATTTGCCAGATACAAAAGTAGCTGAATATAGTTTTCAGGGAACAATTATGGAAGCAGTTGGCAATGATAAAATTAGTTCCTTTATTCAAAGCTTAATAGATGGTTCTAGTTTTCTGGTTATAGATGCATTTGATGAAGCCGAAACAGGTTCAGGAAGAACAGGTATTGAATTTTTTTTTAAGAGATTTTAATAATACTACTATAAATAATAAAGAAACTTGTGCTGTATTATTAGCAAGAACCGAAAGTGCATTATTTATAAAGAAATATTTTCAGGATAATAATATCTCTTATAATCATTATGAGGTAAGTTATTTTGAAGAAGATAATGCAAAAACATATATAAAAAATGGATTAGAAAAGAGAAATATTCCAATTACTAATATTGTAAATGAATGTATAGAAGCTCAGTTTGAAGAAATTAAACGAATATTAATGAATAAAAATACTAATTCATTTTTAGGGTATGCTCCAGTATTAAATGCTTTGTCAGCTTCATATGATGAAGAAAGAAATACTTTAAATTTACTTAAAAATACATATAATTCAGAAAGTAACTGTCATTTATTAAAAGCTATTATGGACTCTTTATTAACAAGAGAACGTGACAAATTTATAAAATCTTTAAAAATAAAGCTATCTAATGAAATAAATAATTTTTCTGATGAAGTTTATGGTCCTAAAGAACAGATTTTAAGAATTTTTGGACAGGTTTTGTATAATGATAGTAATTTCTTCATAGAGTCTCATAAGGAAATACCTGCTCAATATTATGAAGAATATTTAGAAGCTGTTAATGCACAATTACCTCAACACCCATTCATAAAATCAAAAGACAAAAATGGTCAGATTAATTATGAATTTACAGGAATTGTTTTTAGTGATTACATAATATCTTATATGTTGTCATTAGATGATTATAAAGATTTTGCAGAAGAATATGTTTCAGAAAGAAAATATAATCCTTCTCCATTATTGATAGAGTTTTATACTATTTTTTCTAAAAATACAATATCAGGTAAAAATATAGCTCTTATGTATAATTCATTAAAAGCACATACACAGACAGGAGATAAAACATATATTTATATAAATGGTGATAAAAATGATTGTTCTGTTGAATTTTTGCTTGAAAGAAAAAATGTAAAATACCTTTCTATTGAATTTAATATATATGATATTCAAAAAGGAATTTATATAAATCAGTTATCAAATTGTTATATTGATATTGGGTCTGATGTTTATGTAGGAGCTGTTAATAGTGAGTCACGTATTTGCAATTCAATAATTAATTGTAATAGAATAATATGGGGTAGTGAGTATGTCTCAATTGAAGCTTACTCTCCAGGAGAGACTTCTTTAATCTGTGAAGAAATGGGCTATATAACCCAGACTATTCCTAAATTTGAAATAAAAACAGATTATGATAAGAATTTTAAAGTGTATTGTCCATCATTAAAAGGATATTATAGATTATTACCTTATCTTAATGAAGAAAACAATAATGATAATACTGATGATTTTATTGTTTTTGCAAATGTACTTAGAAGAATTTTTAGTTGCTTGCGTTCTCATAGTAAAGATGCTCCTGCAAGAAAAATGGATTTCATTGATAATCGTATTATTAATAATAATGAAGCAAAATTAAACATTTTAAAATTCCTTATAAATATAGGTTTATTATATACAGATGAACAGGATTGGCTTTATAAACTAAAAACAGATGAATTATCAACATATTCTATAAAATGGAATAATGTTCGTGATGGAGATTTTGCTTCTTTGGAGACATTATATAATAAGTATACTACTGATAAATAATGATAATATAAATAATACAATTGTGAGCTTATTTTTATAAAAAAATAGGCTCTTTTTTTTATATTTGCAACAATATTATTATATAAATTAATTATTTAAATATGTCTAATGGAAAGGAAGATATAATATGTTTAATAGTGTTCCTTTAACATTATTTACAAATACATATAATAGAAAATCAAATAATAAGAGCTTTTTTAATAATGAAAAAAAGATTAACAAAAATATCAAAAATTTTATATTAGAAGGAGATATTTATATGGATATAAAGACAGATGAAACAGTATTAATGTTTATTGCTGACAATAAATATAGTACTTGGATTTTACGAAAGAATGAAGAAACAATAAGTACTGGAGATATATCTGAATGCTTACAGACAATTTTTTCAAATTATGATGTAAAGGGAATTGATTTAGTCCCAACACAATTTAGTGAAAGTTGTGTATTGCAGTATTTAATTATGGCTAAAATCTAAATGGAGAATACTATGCATACTAACATATAAGCTTTTTATGTTTAAGTATGCCATATATAAACAGATAAAATAATTTTATTAGAGAGATGAAAAATAATGAATATCGAATATAATATTACTCTAAAATACACAAAAAACAATATTATAGATTTTTTGTGTAGAGAGGATGATAAAAAATGGTTTTTACATAAGAATGATTTAAAAAATTATATAGAAAAATATATTTCAAAAATTCCTGAACCAATATTAAAAGCTTTTGATAAAGAAGGATGGAAAATAATTTTAACAAATGAAAACTTAGAAGATAAGTTTGGTTATGATTTTGAAATATATGGAGTTACAGATAAAAATTACAAAACAATATATACTTATGCATATCCTGTAGCAATAACTTACGGTTTGGGTCACGAAATAGGCCATTTTGTTGATATATTTTTAGGAAATATTTCAAGAACTAACCAATGGAAGAATATATGTAAACAACATAAAGAATTATCAGATATGCCAATATATTATTTTACATTAAATAAATGCGAATTTTATGATGAAGAATATTTTGCAGATAGCTTTTTATTATTTCTTAATGACAAGACATTGCTTAAAAGATGTAATGAAAGTGCATATAATTTATTTGATAGGTTATTTAATAATATAGATATAATTATAGATATAATATCAAAAGGTTAATAAAAAAAGGAGAAAATATGAACTATAATATTATTATTACTTTAATGTTAATTATTCCTATACTAATGTTTTGTATTTATTATTGTTTTGCAGGAATAAAAGAAGAAAATATATGGGATAATCCATCAATAGATAGAGGATGTATATGTGCAATTATTGGTTTTATTAACTTTGTATGTTTTGTAGCATTTGAGATTAATAATAGTATTTTTACAACCATACTGATTATTATTGAAGTTCCTATTTTAATATGGACTGTATTTACAAAATGTTTTAATAAATTTGAAAATAAAAAAAGGTTATATAACGAATTGTTATATATATATAATCAGGAAGATTTAACTGATTTTAAAAAGCATATGACACGAAAAGAACAAATAGAGTTTCTTAAAAGCATTAAGATTGAATGTTTTGATAGAACCAGAGAAGAAAATATAAATAGTGATGGAGAAAAAGTTGTTACAACTAAGGATATTTACCAATATATCCCATTAATCGAAAATGAAGAAGATTTAGAATATTGGGAAGATATTTTAAGAAAGGAATAACTTATGACTTTTAAAGAAGCAAGAAAACAAGCAAGAGAAATAGCTATCAAAATAGACCATTGGTGTTATATGTATAAAGATAGTGGAAAAAAATAATTATTACGTTTCAAAGAATGTAGATTATAGTGCTGACCCCAAAACAAGTTATTATGTACATAAAAGCGGAAAAATTATAAATATGTATCTTTATGAAAAAATAAATAAAAACCTTAAAAAAAGAGGTATATACACTTATCCATTCTCTCCTGTAATTATGTATCAAGTAAAAAGCTTTAGAAAAGAAGTTTTAGGTAAGTGAAGGAGCGTTTTATGATAAAAGACAAAATAGAAGAAATTATAAAAAAATATTATCATTTATCAGATGATTATTATAGTGAATATAGATATGATAAGAATAATATAGAATATAATATTAAAGATGAATTAGAACAGTTTTGTATTAAAAATAGACTTCTATATAAAGTTAAAAAATGTGTTGACCCAGATAAAGAAGCATATAGTAGTGATTTACTTATATTAACATTTATAGATAAAAATAATAAACTTCAATTATATACTATTTATATAACTTAGAAAATTTTTTAGAGAGAAGTATACGTGTTTATCCATTCTCACTTATTATTATGAATTATTTAGAAGATAGAGGTAACATTTATGAATAAAAAGAGAAATATTAAATATTATATTGTGGTGTTAGTTATAGGAATACTAATTGCGTCTACATACTGGCTTCCTATTTTTGCTGTTGCTATAAATAGAAGTTTATCTATGAATGATAGTTTTTTATTATTACAAACCCAATTCCCAGAAGTTATAAATACATTAAGATGTTATTCAATTATCGGAAGTGTAGCTATTGGATATTCAATAGGAGCAATATTTTTTGGAGAGAGGTGTAGAGGATTTGAATAAAAATGACATTAAATTAGGTGATAAGGTATGGTTTTGTGAAAATATATGGTCCGCAAGGATTGTGTATGGAATAATTGAAGATATAAAAGATGAATATATTTTAGTACACGGAAAATCATACGATAATAATAGCTTTACAGGCAAATTACACAAAATGTTTAATGATGTTTTTAAAACTAAAGAGCAATGCCTACAAGCTATAAAAACAAAAAATGACTTGATTATTGCTGCATACAAAGAGGAAATTACTGATATTAAGAGTCTTATAAATTTTCCTCTTGAACACAATGTAGGACAATGTGAGGAATATACCGATTATGAAGCTATTAGAGCTTATAAGGAAAGAGCTGCTGAATTAGGTTTTAATATTGATTTGGAAAATAGTATAGAAAGAGATTAAAATTTTTTAATTTTTATTATTTTAGAGAGAAAGGCTATTTATTTTATGGAAAAAGGTAATAGAAATTTATTAATTATTTTAATAATTGTAATTATAAGTAGCATAATAGGGTTTACTTATTTTGTTTATAGTTCTAAAAAAATAAGTAAAGAAAATGCTATAAAATATGAAGAAGAAAAAGATAAGCCTGAATTTAATGCTCTTACTAAAAAGAATATTTCTATTTATAAATTATCAGATACAGAAAATACAGAATATTTTGTAAAATTTTATGATACATATTCAGGTTCTAGTAATTATTATCCAATAGGTACAAATTTATCTGGAAATATTATTTTATCAAGAAATTTAAAAGATAACGCTCAATTAATGATTATTAATGATAAAGTACTTATGCTTGAAAATTAATTTACCGCAATCTCCGAAGCTTTAGCTTCGGGGTTAAGGTAACAAGATATTAGCCGACCTAAGTCAGCGGAAAGGAGAAATTGATATGATTAAAACCAATAGAGCTATTGTTTATAGATTGTATCCAAATAAAAAGCAAGCAGAATTTTTTCAAAAGACTTTTGGATGTGTAAGATTTGTATATAATCAGATGCTTTCCGTTCAAGAAGAACGATATAAAAATAATAAAAGTCATCTTAGTAAATTTGATATGAACTTTTATTGTAATCATAATCTTAAAACTGAATATACTTGGCTTAAAGAAATAGATAAGTTCGCTTTAACAAATGCAATATATCACTTGGAAGATGGCTACCAAAGAATGTTTAAACATCTTGGAAAACATCCAAAGTATAAGAATAAGCATAAATCAAAGAAATCATATACTACAAATTTTACAAATAACAATATCGAAGTTGGAGAGAATTATATCAAGCTTCCAAAAGTCGGTAAAGTTAAAGCTAAAATCAGTCTTGATACAAGATATTTACAAATCAAGTCCGCTACAATTACTCAAAACAGGGATGAAACCTATCAGGTATCTATTCTTTTTGAGATTATAGAAGAAGAACCAGTACAAGTCATTCCTACTAAAAATAATACAACTGGTTTAGATTATAAATCAGATGGGTTGTATGTAAGTGATACAGGAGTAGTTGCCAATATGCCACATTATTACAAGCAGTCTGCGAATAGCCTTGCTAAACAGCAAAGAAAACTTCGTAATAAAGTAATTGGCAGTAAAAATTATTATAAACAGCAGAAAAAGGTCGCTAAAATTCATAAACACATAGTAAATCAGAGAAAAGATTATTTACATAAACAATCTACTGCGATAGCCAAACAGTATGCTTATGTATGTGTAGAGAGTCTTAATATGAGAGCTATATCAAATAAGGGTTTTGGTAATGGTAAAGCTACATTGGATAATGGTTATGGAATGTTTTTAGATATGTTAGCTTATAAATTACAGGAACGAGGTGGAAAGCTTGTTAAAGTAGATAAATGGTTTCCATCAAGTCAGATATGTAATTGCTGTAGATTCCAAAATCCAATATTGAAAGACCTAACTATTAGGCATTGGAATTGTCCTAATTGTGGAACAACTAATATAGATAGGGATATAAATGCAGCTAAAAATATAAAACAAGAAGGATTAAGATTGTTAGGTATAGCTTAGTAATCTAAAACATGGTAGGTATGGACGATACCGAACCTAAAAGTCTGTAGACATTGTGGGAAAACTACCAAAAGGTGTGATAATAACTGTAATGGATGAAGCAGGAATCCCTTGAGCTTTAGCTTTGGGGAGCGTCAAAGTAGAAGGATATGTGGCAGTACAGGTGATGGTCATAACTGTAGTGTTGGTTTATGGAATATAACTGAAATAGTAAACGAAACAGAGAAAGCAAGTATTACTAATGAATTGTTAAAAGATAATAATAATTATTATAAAATAAATACATCTGATTTAGTAAAAGATGAAACATTATTAAAATAATTATAATACATTTTTAGAAAGGGATTATTATTAAAAATAATCTCTTTTTTTATACTTTAATACACTATTATTAAAAGATGAAAAACTTATTTAAGGAGAAGTTAAGATATGAATTTATTAGAGTGTTATGTTGAAAAGATATATTCAAAAACAGATATTACAGAAGAATATCGTAAAAAGGTAAATAACGCTATTACAGAAAAATATTATCTTGTTGATATGACTTATAATAGTTATGGTTCAGTTACCAGAACAAAAAAGATGATGAGTGAAAGTGAGTATAATAAGATGATAGAAAAAGGATATTTTATAGGATAAGGAGAAAAATATGGAATTTAATAACGAAATAGTAGAATTTATTAACAGATATAGCAATATAAAAGTAGAGTACAATAATACAGAAAATGTAATTAAAAATATAGATATGTTGCATAAAGATATTTTAAAAAATTTAGATTTACAGAAAGAGATTTCAAGAGAAGAAAGAAATATTATTTGCGATGAAATAATTCTTGCTACAGGAGCTTTGGAAAGAATTAAGAATATATTAATGGAGAAGATGAATGAGATGCAATATGATTATAATAAAGAGGACATGGATAGAGAATGAAAACTAAGAAAACACTTAAGCTGGAAAAACAAATATATAATACTACTAAAAAAATGGGAGTTTTTGGATGCTTTGAGGTCACAATAGGGTTCTTTGGCAGGGAAAGAGTAGATTATATGACTTATGATACAAAAGGTATATTTAGATGCTATGAAATAAAGGTAAGTAAGTCTGATTTTCATAGTAATGCTAAATTAAGCTTTGTAGGACATTATAATTATTATGTTCTTACAAGAAAATTATATGAAGAGGTTAAAGATGAAATACCTGACTGGGTTGGAATTTATGTAGGTGAAAACCTTGTAAAATCCCCTAAAAAGCAAGATATAGACGAAAAGGTATATAAATATAGAAGAACTATAAATGGTCGCTCTAGTGAGCTTACAATACCTTATACAGATATGTTAAAAGAGAGTTTACTAAGGTCTCTATACAGAGAGGCAAATAAATGGTATATTTATAATTATCAATTATAAAGGTGGTATGTATACTATGATGATAGCTTTGACATATAGATGTAATATGGGATGTACTCATTGTATTTCAGATTGTAAACAAAATGGAATAGATATGAGTAAAGACACTTTTATTGATAGTCTTGATTTTATAAATAAACATAAAATAAAAGCAATATTATTTTCTGGCGGTGAACCATTTGAACATCCAGATATTATATCTTTGCTTGGTATTATAGAAGAAAAATTAGATAAGAATATCCCTATTACCTTTGCTACAAATGGAAGAGTTTTAGCAGATAATATTGAAATTTATGAAAAAGTATCTGAATTAGTTAAGAAGAATAAGAAAAGAATAATCATACAAGTTACAGATGATGATAGATTTTACCCTACTAAACTTAATGAAAAGCAAAGATATAGACTGGAAAAAATAGGTGCTGTTATAGAAGGTGTTCCTAGCTATGTTTCTGATAGAAATAGGTGTTTATATCCACAAGGTAGAGCTTTAGATAATTTTGATGAATCGTTTTATTATACTATTGCTCCTAAATGTGTAAATGTACGATTATTAGTAAGACAGAATATAAATAAAATATCAAATATATGTGATACATTGCTTATGAGAGGAAAAATGTGTACTCCAGTAATTGCTCCTAATGGTATGTTAAAAATAGGAGAGTCGGCTTTGTGTCCTGAAGTAGCTTCAATTTATGATAATGAAAAGGATATTATAAACAAAATATCTCATTTTAATTGTAATAAATGTACATATGCCCTTGAACAATTAAAGAAAAATAATCTGCCTGCTTACAATCTATTAATAAATGAGTAATTATAGGAAATTATTATGAAGGAAATATCCGATTTATATTAAAAAAAGATTTACCAGAGTTTATAATAGATGCTTTATTATTTATACAAGATAAAGATTTTAAAATGCCTAAAAAATATTCTGGAATAGATATTTTTAATGAAGAAAACAGAAATAAAGTTAATATTGGCTTCTCTGCTATAATAGATAATATAGACAATACTATGTTTATAGATAAGGATAATTATAACAATATTGGGGATAAATGGTATGATTTTTTCAAGAATTATATAGATATATCTTTAAGTGAAGAGTATTTCACATTAAAAGGAGATAATTTATTAGATAGGATATATGATGAAGATTGTACTTATGATAAAGGTTATTTTTTAGAAGCTTAATTTTTTTCACTTTACTACATTATTATATATAGAAGATAAAGAATAAAACTATTAAAATAGAAAGGATTATTAGAGTAACAACAATGGATTTTAACTTTCCTTGGAGGTGATGCATTATAAAAGAACATAAAAAGCAGTGGATACTTAATTATATGTTACAACACAAAGATGAGTTTATTGATGTTGTAGCAGAGAATTTTGTTAATGCATATATAAATGAATTTAATCCGAAAATAATAGAATGGTATTCATATGGAACACCGAAAGTTCCTGAAATCGGCAAGCTGCTTGCAGAATCATATAAAGAGAATAAAATAGGTAGATATAGACATTATTGCGAAATTTGGCAAGACGGATATCCAAAATGGTTTTATATTTACTTTTTAACAGAAAATGAATTTTAACTTTTTTGTGAGGTGATATTTTGAAAAAAGTCAGATATGCGATTGAAAAAGTAATAGAAGTTCCTGAAACAGAAGGGGAAGAGTCAATTAATAATATAATCCGCAGAAGATGTAAAGAAGAAAATGGATTAGATTATATTTACACAACAGAAGATGATATGAAGAAAAATAGATGGAATAGTTTGTTTGATAAGATTTAAATAATATTTAAGAATTGTTTTACAAAAACTCGCAGGAATAAGAATAAAAAAAGGAATAAAAAAAAATGATAAAATTAAAAATAGGTAGAAAAATCTATGAATTAGATAGTAAAGATATAATTTTAGACAATGGCGTCTGCTATCAGATTATTACTCAAAAAGATACAAAAGGATTTAGTTGGTCTTATCCTGTAATGAGTAAGAAACTTTTCAATGATTTAAAAAAATCTGAATTGATTTTTACAAATGAAGAGTTACAACAGGCAGCTATAGAAAATTATAATACTCAAATTATAACTTATTGGAAATTCAATATAGAAAAAATGCAAAAACTTGGATATTAAAAAATTGCTTTCGAATGAAAAGGAAAGAGAAAAATGAAAACAGAGAAATGTATTCCAACAGAGCTAGTTGATAAAATGGTAAAAGTAAAAGATGATTTTAAAATTATGTCAAAAGATATAATTGAAGATATGTTAAAAGATATGGCACAAGAAGAGAAAGAAGTATTATTAAGATTGTATATTTTTGATAATAAATAGATGATAAAAGATTGTTTAAAAGAAGGTGTTAAAAATTAGAACAGAAACAAAAGTAATAAAATTATTATTAAAAGAATTATATCCAAATGAAATATTTTCAGTACATCTAAAACAACCTTCTTCATATATTAGTAATTCAGACAAAATAAAAATTAAATGCCCTAAATCAGTAAATAAAAAAGATGTAATTAGTACATTGAAAAAATATGTATATGGCATTGATGTTTATGAAAATGGAAACTTTGGATGTATGAAACATACTAATAATATATCATATATCATCTTGATGAATGGTGAAAAAATAGATATGGATATGGTTGAATTTATCGAAGTCCAATGAATCCAAGTTTTCTTTGGAATGGAAAGGAATGAAGGAAATGACAAAATTTTGCAAGCAGCTAAAGAAAAATTTGGTGATAAAGAAATTTTAATTCACGATATGAATAGTAATTGTTTATATGGATTTTCTAAGATATATTTAAATAAAGGTAATAATAAAGAGAGTAGTAGTATCTGTATATATACATAAATTAAAAAAGGAGTAAAAAAATGGATTTATATATTTATTATAAAAATGGCAACAAATTATGTTTTGATAAATACGAAATACAAACATTTAATAATGGTCTGAATAATTCTAGTATTTATTATTATGTAGATAAGGGTAATCATTATAAAGACATATATCGTATTGCCTGTAATGATATAGGAAAAGTAATAAAAGAAGATAATACAGTAGCATTAATAGGTAGAGATGATAAAAAAGCTTCTGATATTTTTGCGGATTATTATTCAAAACAAATTGAAAAATTACAAAAGCAAATTGATGAATTACAAAATAAAAAAAATACAAATAAAGTATTATGGGTAAAATGTACTAAAAATGGATATGAATGTCTTGAAGAAATAGAAGTTAATTTTAATGAAGAAAAAGATAACAATATTGATTTAGATTAATAATATAATATGAAGAAATTAGATAAAAAATATACATAAATATTGTAAAATTTACATTAGAACTAATGATTAACTATTTTTAATAGGAGGTTTGTATTATGAATATATTATTATCTGATGATAAAATTATACAAGAAATAAAAATGTATCCTATTCCTAACTGGATATGGATTGAAATATGGGAAATGTCTCAATATGAGATACAAGTTGTAGTTACAGTTAATGAAGAAGAAAGCTGTTATTTAGGACAACATAAAGTTATTCATATCTGTTCAGCGAAAACAGATGATATTAATGATATAACTGAATTAAAAACTTATGGAAAATTAATAGTAAAACTAATAAGAAAGAATTTTCCGAATAGTAATGTTCATAGTAGGCTTTATTATAGATAAAAATTATTTTTATATAAAATAGTAGAAGGCAATAAATATGAAATGTAAATGTATAGAAAACTCACATAATAATAGTAATTTCAATTTAGGAGATATTTATAAAGTTGAAGAAAATATTGGTATATGGTCTCCAATATTATGCAGATTTAGGGATTGGGATAATCCCGGCACATTATTTAAAGGAATGATTTTTGAATTTGCTATGTGTAAATTTGAAGTAATATAATGATATTTATGATATTATTATGAATATTGTACATAAAATTAAAGTAAGGAATGATTTATATATACAGAGTGATTTACAAATTTTACAGTGGTGGTTATGAAATAAGTGATAAAATGAGCTTAGAAGATGCCAGAATTTTTAAACTAAAATGTTTAGAAATGTATTATAAAGAAGATGAAGTTTATATTATACAAATAATAGAATAAAAATATAAAAAAAGGAGAACTAAAAATAAAATGGATAAACCTCCAATATATGAATGTTCAAATTGTTATAATGAATTTTCTGAACAGTTATATCCTGTTAATATATCAGATATTAAATGGATAAATTTTATTTGCGAAAAATACCCTAATGGTTGTATTCAAATAAGTTGTTACGATGCACAAGAAAATGCTTATTATGCAACAAGACTTTTAAAATGTTATGTGAGTAAAAAAGGTAGATATGCAATTTGGGGTAAACATAGATTTTATGAAGGATATAGCGGCGGTCTTATATTGAGAGGTGTTCCGTATAAGTCTATTGAGACTATAAGAGATGCGGCTAAACCGTATGGAACGATAGTAGAATGAAATGAGGATTTCAAAAGGAAGGTGAAATTATGAGTCAAAGCAATTATGAAAAATACGCAGTAATTAAACAGCAGGAATTATTACACAAGGAGAGAAATTTGCAGCAAGCTATTAGTTGTCTTAGAGACAGAAGAAAATTTGCTTCGTTGCAATCTATTGATAGTGCAATAGATTTTGTTGCTGATTTATATGATTTGTCTATTGATGAAATTAAAAGAGCAATGGATGGAGAAGAATATTGGTGTGTATAACTATTAAATAATTGTATGATTGGAGATAAGTATGGATAAGATAAATCAAATTAAAAAAGAAATCATTATATCAATGAAAATGATGGATACAACTATTAAAAATGTCAAAGAATCAGAAGAATATAAAATTGCGCAAGCATATAATCAAGGATTGAGGGATGCTATGGCTATTTTTGAAAGAGAAATGAAACGATGATTTACTAAGAAGATTGGAGGTTGGTTATATGATAAATAGAAGTAAGGAGTGTATAGAATTTAGAAATGACCATGAATCAAAATGTTATTTAGTAAATTCAGACACAAAACAGATCGGATTTCAGAGAATACCATTATCGCAAGGATATGAAGAGTATGGAAATGGAAATAAAATGTATTTCTTCGAAGCTATTGGAAAATGTGATAGTCCTGTTTTAGATATTATTCATGCAAATACAAGAGAAGAGGCGCAGGAACTTATAAATGAGAGATACAGGGAAAGATTTAAGAGAAACACATTTATTCCATTTCCAATTAGAGAAATTGTTGATGAAAGATGATATTAAAGTGGTGACTTAGAAAGGAATGATTACATATGAAAGTAGAAAAAGTATTTTGTATAGGACGGAAATATCCAGAAGACTTTGATAAAGAGGTAATTAATTATCTTGTTGATAATTATGGTTGCGATAGAGATATAGCTGACATTAGATTACATGATTGTCTTGCTTTTGGATGGGCTTTATGTGAAAGTCCAAAAGGAAGTGTTGGAATACAGACTAATTATGACAGAAGTGAAATAAAAGTTGGGCAATGAAACGGAAATTTACAGTGAAAGGTTGTGATTTCAATGAGAAATTTTAGAGTAAATGGAATAAAAATACGTATAGTGAATAGATATACGGCTGGAATGGAAATTAATTCATTCAATCAGAAGTATGATGTAATGATGTTCAACACAGCTTATAATGCATGGACAAGATTATGTTCTTGTATGACTATTGCAGAAGGTAAGGAAATTGCTATAGAAAAAATAGAAACTATGCAGGAATTAGCAATAGTGATATAATAATACATAATAATAGAAAGGAGGAGGAATTAAATATGCTTAATGAAGAACAGATAAATAAAGCAGGATTGTTGCATAAAATTCAATTTGCAGTGGAGACAGTAGATGTTTCTAAATTTTATGAAGCAATAATATTATATTCAATGGAATATAAATGTGAAGTTCCTACTGAGGCAGCAAAGCTTGTCGAAGCACAGGAAAGAAAAGTTTCGCAGGATGAGTTAAAACAGCTAATGCAAGAAATAGCAATACCTGTGATTAACAACATTAAAACAAATGGAGAATGGGAATAAACATTTTTCTTTTTAATAATAGATACATAGTGGAGAACAAAGAAGTGGATAACAATATGGTTATTCACTTCTTTATTTTTATCAAGAAAGGTTGTGATGAATATGTTAGATTATAAAGATTTTAAGAAAGAGATGAAAAACAGAGGTCATAAGGTACATAAGAATGGAAAATATATTACAATTATTCCTAATAATAATTACGAGGGATACAGTAAAGGATTTTTGTTTGCAACGGATATCGTTGAAGGTTTTGAGGATGTATTAAAGTTCATTACTATGGATCACTATAATACTTGGATATATAGTGCAAAATTTAAAATTATATGATAGAATTAGAATAATAACAATGAGACGTGAATAGTTAAATAGGAGGATTTGGATTATGGGTATGGGTACAGCTATAAGTATAATAATATTAATATTTGCAATCGCCGCATATAGAGATGGAAAGAAAAAAGAATCAGAAAAAAGAAGAGAGATGTATAATAACTTAAATAGGAAATCAGTTAATGAAATGGATAAATGGAGAAGATAATATAAGAAAGGTGGTTGATGAATATTGTTCGGAGGACTATTAGCATTCTTAGGAATCTACGCAGGAAGTGCTGCAAAGGCAGCGTATGACAATTATGATATGAAGAAGACAACTCGTACAGTTGATAAAGATGGAAATGTACATTATATGGACAGACTTTGCAATGATTACATCAATGGAGAACAAGTAAAAAGAGTTGAGACAACCGATAAAAATGGAGTCAAGTTATATTCTACAGTCGGTGTGAATAGCAGCAAGGTGTACGACACTTCTTATGGAAGGGGTACACAGCAGTTGTTAGAGTATAGTGAACGTGACAAACAAGATAACATTAAGCGTGGATATAATTCATATGAACAATATAATCCTTATTTTGGAACATTTGTTACGGCTGAAATTAGTTCTGGAAGAACAATTACTTGTCTGTTTAGTGGGAAAAATAGTAAGACTGGTAAAGAGTTTTATAGAGTATGGTATTTCCGTCCAGAATGTCAGGGAAAACTTGATTATAATACGACTGTTGAGGGTGATATGGGTATTGAAATTACAAAGGAAGAGTTCAATAAATTGAAGTTTGGATGTTTAAAATGTACCTGTATGCCAAGTGATTATAATGTAGTTCATAAATTATGGGGTGATATATAATGAATAAGCAGAGAAGAGAAAAAATAGGTAAACTTAAAGCAAGGATTCAGAGTACACAAATTGAGTTAAAACGATTGTCAGGTGAATTATCTTCTATATTAGATGAAGAACAGGATGCATTTGATAATATGCCAGAAGGATTGCAAAGCAGCTATAGAGGAATGTGTTCTGAAGATGCAATTGATAGTATTGAAGAAGCGAGTGAGAAACTTGATGAAGTAATTGAGTTGCTGAATGATATTGTATAGAATGGAAGGAGTAATAAATAATAGATTCATTGGAAGATTGGGGTGAATAATATGGATAAAATAGACAAGAAAACATACATAGGAATTGTAAAATTTACATTGGAATCAATGGTTGATCTTGCAAAGTCTGATAAGAATTATAATCTTACGGCAGATACAATTCATTATTATGAGACAACTATTAAACCAGAAATGCAAATTAGCCAGGATGAGTTTTTAGAATTGTGTAATGAAGCTGGAATTAAATAAAGAGAGGATATAGATATGCAGATTAATTTATCATCGGAAAGCGTAGAAGTTATTATGAATTCATTAAGAGATTCAAAAAGAAACCTAAATCAACAGATTGACAAATGGGATAAAATTAATGAACCAAGCAGGGCAGAAATATGTAGATCACAATTAAAAGAAGTAAGCGATGTATTATTAATTTTTGAAGAAGAATTGTATGCCAGATAACCAAGTAAACCAAGTTTTCTTGTGGAGTGAAAGGAGAATATTATTATGGGTAAATATATGGATAATCCTAGTTTAGATGTGATGATTACCGCAATTGTTAATAAAGAAATAGAGGAATATAAATCAAAAATCTTAAATGCAATTGATAATCATTTTAATAATCCTTATTGTGCAGCTACAGATACTGGCAAAGTGATGTATGAAAAAGAAATTATGGATTTGATAAATGGTATTGAAATCTAAGTTTACTTGCGAATGGAAAGGAGAATGATTTAATGGAATTTGCAAAATATTATAATACAAGTAATCTCGTAGAAGAGATGAAGAAAGCAGAAAAAATTGACTGCTACCCAACAGGCAATGATAAATTTGAAGGTGTATATGTTTGTATGGACACAAACGACTTCTGGATTAGCAGAATTAACAAGGGATATAATGAAGAATATGATAGAGAAGACGGTAAATATCTTGTAGAACGTAATAAAATTAGTATCTATGATGTCATGGATAAACTTCATGAGCTATATTCTAAGAAATTACCTGACTTTAAGGAAAATGATTTACAATTTGAAATGAAAAATAAATGCCACGATTACTTAAAAAAATTTAAGACAAAAGATATTTGCAAGGCAGTTATCCTTCTGGATGATTATGATGGATTATCAAATTGGGATTGTTGTGAAGCAGATTCATTAGAAGAAGCTATTGAGATTATTGATGGTGGATATGGAATTTTTCCATTAGTAGCCTAAGAAATTTAACTTTCTTTAATTTGGAGGTAATGATATGACAAAAAGTCAAATAGAAAAATTTGCAGTAGGTTATTCTTCTTATCCTACAGACTGTGTGGAAGAAGTATTAAAAGTTACTAATTTCGATGAAGATTTAGCGAGGAAAATTTTAGATGACAAAGAGAAAACATTAGCAATTTGGCAGAATGGAACAATAATGATTGATGGAGTAACACTTTGTTGTGGATATGATTTCGCAGAAGATGCTTTTAGCAAAAAGATAAATATTGGTTATTGTCCGATTTGTGGAAGAAAAATTGTAATTAAGAAGCCAATGAATGATTTATTGGGAAGATTTGAAGAGGTGATATAAATGGTAAGATATATGGAATGTTCTACATGTGGCAAGTCATTACTTGAAAATTCAATTATTGTTGTAAGAACTGGGTTTACAGATAAATATTGTTCATATGGTTGTGCAGCAATTGGTAGTGGATTTTTTGAAAATATAAAATTAACTGATGAAATTGTCCAAGAACACAAATCTTGTGATGGAAAAGATTGGCTAATAGGAGATTGAGGTGATATAAATGTATGAAGAAGAAATAAATGCGGCATTGATCTCCATACAACAATTTAAAATTGCATATAGTAATGAAAATGGAGTTATAACTGTTGGTGATATTAAAGATTTAATGGCTAATATAGATACTATAGAAGAATGTGTAAGAAAGCAAAAGAGAATCCCAACAACTAACGAAAGAGAATTTGGCTTATTGGGAAAATCAAAAATTGTACATCGGTGTAGTATTTGTGGTAGTAATGTATATTCTACAAATACATATTGTCCTCAATGTGGGCAGAAATTTTGTATGTGAAGTATTAGATTTAATTGAAGAATTGATGAAATGAGGTAATGTAGATGGAAAATAAAAAAACATTAAAATATTTAAATGATATGAAGAATAGTAAAATGCCACCATTTGACAGTCAATATGAATTTTTCTTTGCTACACTGGAAGATTATTATATTGCAAAATCAAATGGTGCAAAGATAATAAAAGAGGAACTTATGGAATGGGATTCTGAAGCACAAAAAGAAATTGTTAATATATTGGCTGATATTATAGAATCTGATGAATTGATTGGCTTTGATAGAAATGATATTTTATCATTGGTTGACTAAATGGAAGGTTTACAGAGTATAGTAACCGACACATTAGCAAGTATATGTGCTATGGCAGATAAAAAATACAAAAGATGGAACGCAAAGAACTACTAAAATAGAAGATTATAGAAGTGGTAAAATTTCACTGTAAATAATGGAGAATTCAAATGGAATCAATTATAAATGAATTGGCAAGAAAAGATAACTATACAAATGATAAGCAGTATAATTCAGGTTTAAGGCTAATAAAAGAAATGGGGTATCGCCATGTTAGTGGAGAACCTGATGTTAAGTATTATTGCATGTGTAATGGGTACTAAGAATTTGTTGGAAAATTGGAAGAGGTGATATAGTGACAAATATGACACTAAAAGAATTGATAGAATATGAAAGCGAATTATGTAGTTTACAACAAGAATATGAAGGTAAACTTACTAAGATATACGGAGAGGCTGATTCCTCAAATAAAAAGAGGAGACTAACAATTGTTTTGAATCTTATTATTGAAGAAAGGCAGAAAGTAAATCGTCAAAAATATAAACCCGTGTAAATGACGATTTCGTGGTAAATAGAAGGAGATGATTAAATGGCGAGAAAGAAAGTAAATAAAGAATTAACCATAGAAGAACAGTTGCAGCAAGAAAGAGAAAATGAATTAAGTTTTATTAAAGATGAAGTACCACATCTGAATGAGCCAACTTATAGATTTGAAGTAGGAGATAAGGTAAAATATGGTGCATTAAAAGACTGTACAGTAAAAGAAGTGTTGTATGATGGAAAGGTGTATGGTTTACATTGTATTTCTACTGAAAAAAATTATAGAAACCCTTATGATAGAGAAGTATACAGAGTTGCTGGATGGACTAGCGTTAGACCGCTTACCAGTGGGGATTCAAGGTTTAGTAAAAATCAGGATGTAAAAATCAATTTTGTTAATTCAATGATTGAGTCTCTTATCCATAAATATTATGCATTTGGAGTAGATATGAATCCTGAATATCAAAGAGGATATGTATGGGAATTAGAAGATAAGCAGTTGCTTATAGACAGTATATTTAACAATATTGATATAGGTAAATTTGCTTTTATTCATTTGAATGATAAGAAATGGGCTGAGACAGGTAATGGATATGAAATACTTGATGGAAAGCAGAGATTAAGCACAATTATTGATTTTTATGAGAATAGATTTCCATATAACGGAGTTTATTACAATGACTTGTCGGCTAAAGATAAGAATGTTTTCTTAAACCATCATATTGTGCAAGGAGAAGTAAGAGAAGCAGATAGAAAGGCAGTATTAAAATATTTCTTAATGCTCAATAGAACTGGAAAGTCAATGGATCAGTCACAGCTTGATAAGGTTGAGAAGATGTTGGAAGAATAACCCAAAGAAAAATTGCTTTCAAGTGAAAGAGGTGAATAATAATGAAAGATTTATTTATATTAACGAAAAAAGAAAAATTAGAATTAGAAAGTATTGTAGAAATTTTATTATCTGTTCATCTTGATTTTGAATCCGCTACAAATCCAGACGAAGATAATGATGATTTATGCCAAAATGTAGAGGAAGTAAGAGAACGCATGGAATATGATATGCGGTATTTAGAGAAGGCAGAAACTGTTTTGCGTAAAATTTTACTTTGTAAAGAATTTGATAAATCTGTTTCTGTGCGTGATTTTGAATTGTCTAAATAAAAAATAACGATTTCTTAGCATATATTCGACATAATTTGACAATATAATTTAATTTATTTGTGATATAATTATAGAAAACACAAAGGAGTTAAAATATATGATGTATATGTATCACATGGCTAGAGAGCTTGAAAAAGATTTAAATAAAAAACAAATAGAAGATATAAGAGAAATAGCAAATAAAAGAATTATATTTGATGATAAAATAAAATCTTATACTATAATTATCACAGATTTTATTAAAGAATTGTTTGGCAAAGATATAGTCAAATCCGCAAGAGTTATTCTCAACGAAGAAAATGATGTGGTAAAAAGAGATTTTATTGAGGAATATGCTTATGTAATATCTATTTGTTCATATTTTAATATAAATTATGAACAGAAATCTTTCGAGGATGAAAATACCTATATAGAAGTTACTTTTTGTAATGATAAGAAAATCGGATTTTGGGCAAGTAATGATAAAGTTGTAATAGAAGAGTCAGAATATAATTAAATCATTTTAAAGGAGACATATTATGAAGGAATTAGAAATGCCTTTAGGAATACAGCTAGATGATGCTATGCAACAGTTATATGAAACGGCAAAAGACGGAAATGCTTATTATGCCGAATTTGGAGATAGAAGAATTAACTCAAATATGAGTATAGATGAAGCATACATAACTGTTACTGGAATGAATAGAGTCAATTTTAAAGACTTCCAGAAAAGAGAGCTTGAGAAAATGGAAACCAGAAAAGAAAACAGAATAAAAACGGGACAGTGGTTAAGTAAATAAAAATAGACAAAACACACATATATTGCTATAATTTATTTACATTATTTCTAATACATTTAATGATAAACCTTAACATGCGATGTGCCAGTAATGGAATATTAAAAAGGAGGACATAAGGATGTATGATAAACAAGTAAAAGATGTATTAGAAAGAATTAAAGTACAAGCAGATAAGAAAGAATTTAAGATCAACACCGCTGAAGAGTGGTATTATGTTTCTGGTTTATGGCTTGGGTATGTATTCAAGAATATGAAAGGTGAGATTTTTAAATTAGGAAGAAGACAGGAAGCTATGAGACTTGCTGCACAGAAAGATGAAAAACATTTTAGAGATTTACTTTGTGGAATTTTTAAAACGGAATATATGAAATTTGATCCAAGTGATAAGGCTGATGGATTATTTGCAGCTATTGTTAATTACGGATTTGAAGAATCTGAAATAAGTTATGATGGTACACAGGCGTTATCGCAAGGACTTGTTTCAGAATTTTAATTGAATATTATTTAGTGGGAAGCAGAGTTAATCTGCTTCTTTTTTATTACAGAAAACGAGGTGATAAATATGTGTAAACGACATGACAATACAAACAGATCAAGTGAATTTATCTGTTTAAGATGTCTTAGTAAAAATCAAGTTGGTGATAAAATGCGTAGACCGAATATGAGAGAAAAAGACCATGTAAAAAACTTGTGTTGTCTATGTACAAAATTACAAATGAGAACTAAAAATCTTGAAGTTAGGTGGTGCGATGATTTTGACGAGTGTATGGAATACGCAAAGAAAATTAAACCCCAATATTATGATGAAAATAATGAACTACTACCTAAATGGCAAACAGAGAATATGTATGTAGGAAAGTGAGGTTGATGAATATGTGTTACAAAATAGAAGTACAAAACAAAAATGCTGAAAAACTTAATAGGAAGTTGGATGAGTTAAATGCACCACAGTTTTTAAGAGATTACTTGAATGAGTTGGAAAGCAAGAACGGAGCGTTAAATTATTTAGTGGCAATTAAAGATTTTTTACAGTGGTTGATTGAAAGTAATATTATTAATAAGAAATCAATTTCTGAAATAGAAGTTTCTGATTTTAGTGACTTGCGACCACAAAATATTAGTTCATACCTTAGATATAAGGAAACAAATGGAATGTCGCCAACCACAACGGAAACAAGAAAAAACATCATTAAAAGTTTTATACAGGATATTTATTCATATAGAGAATGTTTGTTGAGAGAAGTTTATAATAATATAGAAGATTTTTACAAAATGATTAAATATAAAGGAATTCCATCTGGAAACAATTTAACTAAAAAACTTCCAACAGAAAAGCAACTTAATGATATGGAAGAAAAAATAATGTGGAAAAAGGATGTTCCTGTAAGAAATAGAAATATTGCTATCTTTCGGGTATTAAGAGGAACTGGAATAAGAGAATCTGAACTTGCTGGTTTAGATTTATCTAATTTACATTTAGATGAAGAAATGCCATATATTACTATTCTTGGTAAAGGCGTGTACAGAGAAATGCAAAATAGAACGGTATATCTTAGTGGATCTGCTCTGAAAGCATTAAGAGAATGGCTAGAATACAGAAATACATTAGATAACATCGTAGGTACAGAAGCTGTATTTGTTAATAAAAATGGAACTCGTACAACAGAAAGAAATATTAAACAGATATTTGAGAATTATGGAAATGGTGTAACACCACATATGATGCGTCATTATTATGCTAGTATAATGAACAGAAATGGAAATCTTGCATTTGTACAGCAACAGTTAGGACATAGTAATGTAAATACAACAGTTAATAATTATGCAAATGGTGCAGTGGGAATGAAAGATGTGTTAAACAATATGTAACATGCTATATGTAAAGGATGATACAAAGTTATTTTGTATCGTCCTTAATAAATAATTCGCATGGTGTACATTCTAATGCTTCACACAACTTATTAATTGTATCAAGTCTAATATTGACTGTTTCTCCATTATAGATTTTGCTTACATTATTTGCGGATATTCCTGTTTGTTTAGCAAGCCAATATTGTGTTTTACCTTTTGCATCTAAAAGATTTTTTACATTGAGTTTGTACATATAACACCTCTTCATATATTACTTATTTGTATTATAGTAAAAAATAGTATATTAATCAATAATATATGTTGACATATATTATAATGTGATGTATTATATAAAATATCAAAAGGAACAAACAGAGAAAGGAGGGCTAACATAATGGAAATTAAACGTGGTGAAATATATTTCGCTGATATAACTAAATATGATTCTAAAGGCTCAGAACAGAGTGGTAGAAGACCAGTACTGATATTGCAAAACAATATTGGTAATAAGTTTAGCCCTACCACTATAATTGCCATTATAACAACCAAGTCTAAAAGAGAGTTACCAACACATGTAGAAATACATAAAGATGAGCTTAATGGACTAAAATATGATTCTGTTGTGGCATTAGAGCAGATTACAACGATTGATAAAGATCGGATTCAATTTAAAATTGGTGAATTATCTGAAAAAGATAGTATTCGTGTTATGGAAGCAATGAAAATAAGTTTGGCTATGATGTAAGAGAGGAGAAAAATTGTATGAAAACGGAAACTTATGATTACACAAGTATAGATGAAGCCATTGAGAGATTACAGAAATTAAAAGCTGAAGGTAAAAATCCTAAAAATGTTGTTATTTTAACGATGGATTTTGATAATAATATTTCTTCAAAAAAACTTGCTACACCTGATGATGGGTGCTTATTAGTTAGAAAATCAAAAACAATAATCATGAATGAAGATGAGTATATCCCTCATATGCAGCTATTCAATACAGAACAAGATATACAAAATATAATTAAAAGAGGAATTATGCATGATATTTTGTTGAGATGATTTGTTCGAATATTTGTTCGATTTTATATTGACACAAATGTATGTTCGGAGTAATATAATGGAAGAGAAAATAAAATGCTTGACTAGCCAGCTACCAACTTTCTAGTCAAGCAACATACAAAATCTATTTCTTGGGGGAAAAAGACTAGTACGCATTTAAATTATACATATCAATTATATAAAAATCAATGCATTCGCAGAATTTTCCCAAATTTTAACAATTTAATAGCATTTTAATTTTTCTTTGGTATACCCAAGGCTTATTAAAGTGCGTCAAAAATCAGAGAGGAGTGATGTTTTTTGAATTATATGATTAAAAACAACGGGAAAGTATATATCCGAGTTGTTAATGGAAAAGTAGAAACATGTGCGGAAAATATGAAGAGTATATTTAGTGAAGCAAAAGCTAAAAATATTCTTCGTTCATTACCTAAAACATTAAAAAGATTTAATTTTCATGTAGAGGCTATACCTGATATTCCACCTAAAGTAGTGGAAAGTAAAGTTTATCAGATTCCAGAAAGTGTGTCGCAATGGATTGATAAATTTGGTAGTTGCGGTCAAATTTTTAATGAAGCAAAAGCAAGGAGTGACATTCTTATAGCTGAACTGAATTCTTGTGATGAAGAATTAATTGATATAGTTCATGATGCCGAATTAGAGAACAATATGAATATGTATAAAGGTTATCTTGTATATGTAAGATTGCGAAATAATCGTAGAAAAAGAAGAATAATTAAAGATGAGTTGTTAATTATTTCTGATGTTCTGAAAGAAGTTAATCCATCAGTATTGCAGCAAAGTCGCATTCAAAAGGCTGTGGATGGATTATTACATAGGAAATATACATATAGGATTACAGAAATTGAAGAAAATGCTGATATTTCAGAGAATGTATAAATAAGAAATTCAAAAGGTGGGTAGAAGAAATGATTAATGAAGAGATGATGAGGGTTATTAACAATAATCCTGAAATGATGAAAATTATTAATGATTATTCAGACAATGAAAACAAAAAATTGAAAAGAATATGTCACAAGATTTGGCATGGAAAAGTTGAAGTTAGTGAATACGATGATTTATATGAGGTGGCAATGGATTGTCTTATGGAAGCAGTAGTCTCATTTGATCAAAATAAATCTCGATTTGAAACTTTTCTGACGGGTAATATTGCAAGAAAGACAAGCACATGGATGAGAGATAATAAATATAGATTAAAGCGTCAGAATCTTTTAAGGGATGAAAATGGAAAATTGATTCTTGACGATGAAGGTAAACCGCAAATTATTATGAATATCTCATTGGATGTTAATACAGATGAGGTAAAAAATATTAAAGATAATTTACCTTCAAGAGAGAATGTAGAGAAAGAGATATTTACTGAAGAATATACTGACAAGGTTGAATTATATTTACAGCAATTACCACGAAAACAGGAAAGGGTAGCGAGGCTATTATCTCAACAATATACAAAAAATGAGATATTAGAAATATTACATATAACTGCAAGCGAATACAATGATTGTTTGTCAGGGTTAAGAAAATATGAATACATATCAATTTTATTTTAATTAGGAGGAAGCAAGTTATGACAATGGTAGGAAGAGACAGAGTAAAACGAGATCAGATGATGTTAGGAACATTACTTAACCAGTTTGCAAGAGGTCAGATTAATAAAAATCATCCTTTACAGAGAAAAGCAAATCAGTGGAATGAAGAAGCACAGTCAGGGCTTGCTGCTTCTGTTATAAAAGGAGAAGATATTGATTCTATTAAAATATGTGAACAGATTTTAAGTTCATTGGAATTCATTCTTTGGCTTATTGATGGCTTACAGAGACTAACAGTTCTTGAATCATTTAGAAATAATGCATTTGCAATTAAAACCAATCTTGAAATGCCAATTATGTATTATCAAGGTGTTGATGAAAATGGAAAAGTAAGTGTTATTGAATATGATCTTAGAGGTAAAAGATATAAAGATTTACCAGATGAATTAAAAGAAAAATTTGATAGTTATCCTGTGGATATAGTTAAACATCTTGATTGCACAGATGAAGAAATAGCTTATCACATTGCTAGATATAACAGACAGACAAGCATGAATGTAAATCAGAAAAATATTTTAGTTGCTTGGAAGATAGCACCTGAGATAAAAAAACTTGTTAGTAATCGTTTCTTTGCGGATTGTGGAAATTATAATCCAAAAGAAGATACAAAGGAAGTATTTAACAGAATTGTGTGTGAATCTATTATGACTATGTTCCATCTTGATAACTGGAAGAAATCAAAACAGATGAGTTTATATCTCAACGAGAATGCAACTAAGGCAGAATTTAATATATTTGAGAATGAACTCAATAGGTTGTATGAGATTACTGATCAAGACACAGTAGGTAAATTGTTTAATTCAAAAAATTCATTTATATGGTTCGCTGCTTTTCATACATTTACACAGTTTGGAATTGAAGATATTAAATTTATTGATTTTCTTGAAGAGTTTCAGAAAACATTACATAACAAGACATTTGTAGAATATGAGAATAAGAGTTTTGATACTTATGATGATGGTAAGGGAACTAAAGATAAGAAAGTTGTTAAGGCAAAACTTAACATGCTCGAACAGCTTATGAAGGAATATTTACATATTACAGAAAAAACTAATTCAGAAACAGAGAATAATAAAAATGAGTCTGATACAAAGTCGTGTGAATCAGATTCAACGCTTGAATTTATTCAGAATAATGTTTCAAAAGATGTTTCTAATGAAGATATTGAAGAATATCAGGATTTTATGGATTCATATGTAAACATTGATTCTGATTTATACAAGCAGTGTTCTATGGCGTTAATGGCATTAACTGCCTATGCTTATAAATGCGATAGAGATGTTGAATTAGGAAAGTGGATTGAAAATTGTCAGTCAAGAAAATGGCAGAATCTTAGTCCTTCGCAGGAAGTTAATTTTAAATATATGAAGAGAAGTTTTGATAATTTCGTCAATGCAAATGGAGGAGCCGCTTAATGGATATAACAATGTGTACAAGCCAAAGTTGTCAGAATAGAGAACAGTGTTATAGAGCTATGGCAAAGCCTGATAAATATCAGTCATATGCTGATTTTACCAAGCTCTGTGCTGAGAAAAATTATCAGTGTATGTGGGTAATTAAGGATGGAGATGTTCTTGTGAATGATGTAGATAGTATTAAGACGAGGTGTTGATATGGACAAAGAAGAATTAAGAGAACAATTACAGAATTATTCTAAACCAAAGCTTGTTGAGATGTGTATTAAGTTATTGGAAGAGAAAGAGTTATCTCAGAAAGCTGCGACCTATGATGAGCTATTAGAAATGGAATGGGACAGTAAGTAATTAGAGAATAACACAAGAAATAAAATTCTTTGGATTGTGAGGTGAAAAGGATGTTTAAAAGAAAAACAAAACTTGAAAAAGTACTAGATAAGAGAATAAATTATGTAACATTTAGAGATTTTTTAAAATCGTTATCACACAAGGAGTTACATATCTTGGCAGAAGATATTATCTGGAAAGAATACGATGGATATAATGGTTCATCTTGTTATATGGAACAAAATCATTATGACTTAATGGATAGGTGGCAGAAAGAATTTTATATAGAGGAAAGAAGTTATTTATTGTCAAAGTAAAGTTCGATTTCTTTGGAAGAGAGGTGAAAATAAATGGCATGTGATTATTGTGCGTACCGTTATTCTTATGATTGTGATGATGGTTGGAATCGCCATAAAAATTGTGGAAGTTTTAAGTTGGATTGGAATAGTTTGTCTGATAAAGATAAGAAAACTATTCAGAAAATTTTAGATAGAAGAGGAGACTAAGTTATGGAACAGATTCAGGAAAATGAACAGTGGAAATTGAATGGTAACTGTGAAAAATGTAGAAGGAATAATTATTGTTCAAAACCATGTACTCGTCACAATAGGCGAATAAGAGCAGAATTTAAAGGTCTTGTTGCAGATACGATGAATAAAATGACAGGTGGAGTGATGAGAGAGGCTATTGATAAAACGGTAAATGGAATTTGGTAAGAAAATGAAATCACAGTAACTTGGATTTTTGAAAGAGAGGTTAATTATGAAGAAAAAATGTAATTGTTGTGATGGCATATACAACAGTTTTGATGTGCATTTTACAAGTGCATGTGATAATAAATGTGCTCATTGTGTAGATCAGTGTTACGAAGGAATGCATATTGTAAAACCAGATGTAGATAAAATCGTAACTACTATATTAGAGAATAAAGATGGTTTAGATGATGTGTTATTTCTTGGAGGAGAACCTTGTTTATTCTTAGATGAATTAATTGATTGTGTAGAGAAAATCAAAGCAGCATCAAATCTTAAACTATATGTTACGACTTCTGTTCCAAAAATCTGCTACGACAAGAGAGATAGATTTATATATTTACTTTCAATTTTGGATGGGTTAAATATTTCTGCGCAACATTATAAAGAAGATGTGGCTGACAAAATTAGAAAAACAAAGTCGCAATATGACAGACAAGCTTTTTATAATTCATTCCCATATAGAGAAAAGATACGAATAAATCTAAACATTGTAAAACCTTATTTATATACAAAAGAAGATTTGACTGCATGTTTAAAACACTATGATTCTATGGGATTTAATTCAATTAAATTATCAGAAATTCAGCATGGGAAGGATTATTATGTATCATTTGAGAAGACTTTTGGAATTAAATTAGGCTCTCCATATTCAAATGGATGCCAAACATATCTTGATATGGAGAATATAATACCAGAATTTAAAACTCCTGTATTATTAAAAAGATCGTGCTTTATGTGTGAAGAGACATTAAAAGCGTCATTAAGTGATGGTATTAAAGTTGCATGTACGTTATTCAGAAAACCAACAAATAAATATGGTGTGGTCTATGAAAACGGAGAATTGATGAAAGGATGGGTGTAATTATGTACACAAAATTTTTAAGGAAGATTGTAAAAATGATGAGAACTATGGCAGGACATTGTGATGGAGATGGTAGTGGACATGGACACTGTTACTAAATCCACAGTAAAACTTCGTTCCCTTTGGATTATAAACGGAGAATATAACAGTAGAAGCAATTAACAAAAATAAATATAAGAAAGAAGAGGTACAAAACATGGATGGATTTATGATGTTTAAGAAGGCTTTACAGAAGCACTTCGATGAAATGCAGAAAGAGGCAACACATTTATTTGAGGTAAATGTAGATAAGGATGAATTATGGAATACATATCTTGATAGCTTCCCTGCTGGTACAAATGAGATTTTTAGAGAGCGTAGAGAGCATGATTGCAGTTGTTGTAGACAGTTTATTAAGAATATTGGTTCTGCTGTCACTATCAAGGATAACCAGATTCATACGATTTGGGAACTGAATCTTGGTGATACAACATATCAGCCAGTATGTGATGCACTTGATGCTTTTGTGAAAGCTCATACAATTACAGATATTTATACAACCAAGTTCCCTAAGATTGGTACAGATTTTAACTTTGAGGAAATTAATGGAAAGTCTCATCAGTGGGATCATTTATTCTTAGAGCTTCCAAGCAAGTTCGTAAATAGAAGTAGTCGTTCAAACGAGGAAGTAAAGGGACAGTTCAGAGACACAAGAAATGTATTTAAGCGTTCTCTTGATGAGATTACTTTGGAAGCACTTGATACAATTCTTGAACTTATCAATTCAAATACACTTTATAAGGGCGAAGAGTGGAAGGGCGTACTCACAGAATTCAAGAAGTATAAGAAAGAATATGATAAGCTGACTTCTGATACTGAAAAGGATTTATATGCTTGGGAGAAGTCGGTAACAGCAGGTATGGCTATCGGTAGAATTAGAAATCATTCTATTGGAACACTCCTTATTAATGTAAGCGAGGATATGGATCTTGACACAGCAGTTAAGAAGTATGAGCAGATTGTCGCTCCAAGTAATTATAAGCGTCCAAAGGCTATTTTTACAAAGAAGATGCTTGAGGATGCAAAGAAGACCATTACAGAACTTGGATATATGGATTCATTACAGAGAAGATTTGCTAATCTGAATGATATTACTGTAAATAATGTACTGTTCTCAAATAAGAGTGCTGCAAGAAGAATGGTTGGTACAGATGATATTTTTGGTCAGATGGAAAAAGATGTTGCTGTAAGTCCTAAGAAGTTTTCTAAGGTTGAGGAGATTTCAGCACAGGATTTCATTAATAAAGTACTTCCAACTGCAAAGGAGATTGAAGCTTTTGTAGAGAATAAGCATGAGAAGAACTTTGTTTCTATGATTGCACCTGTTAATCCAGACGCTAAGACAATGTTCAAGTGGAATAATGGATTGTCTTGGGCTTATTCAGGAAACATTACTGACTCTGATATGAAGCAAAATGTGAAAGCTGCTGGCGGTAATGTTGACGGTATACTCAGATTTTCTATTCAGTGGAACGAAGATGGTCATGATAATTACGACCTTGATGCACATTGTATTGAACCAGATAAGAATGAAATTTTCTTTAGTAATTGTAGAAAGCCAAGTGTTTCAAGAATGGGTGGTCAGTTAGACGTTGATATTATTCATCCAGATGGAAAGGTTGCAGTAGAGAATATTACTTGGGAAAACCTGTCAAGAATGAAACCAGGTGTTTATAAGTTCTTTGTACATCAGTATTCAGGTGCAGTAAGACATGGATTTAGAGCAGAAGTTGAGTTCAATGGAGAGATTTATTCATTTGATTATAGCAATCCTATGAGAACTGGTGAGAAAGTTCAGGTGGCAGAGGTAACACTTGACAAGAATGGCAACTTCTCAATTAAGGAAAAGTTATCTGGAAGTTCATCTATCTCAAGTCGTGAGATTTGGGGTGTAAGCACTAATCAGTTTGTTCCTGTATCAGTAATTAGTTATAGTCCAAATTATTTTGATGAGCAGGATGGAATTGGTCATAGACATTTATTCTTTTTCCTGAAGGATTGTGTGAACAACGAAAGTCCTAACGGCTATTACAATGAGTTCTTAAAGAGTGACCTTGAAAAGCACAAGAGAGTATTTGAGGCTTTAGGTGCTAAGTGTCATGTAGAAGATACTGATGATCAGCTTTCAGGAATTGGATTCTCTATGACTAAGAGAGCAGATTTAGTTGTTAAGGTTAAGGGCGCAACAGAGCGTGTAATGAAGATTAAATTTTAATTAAAAAAGGAGATTATTATTATGACAAACAATGAATTATTTATCAATGCAACAAGATCAAACTATCAGTTTCCATTCAGAGGAATGATTAACGTAATTGATTTGTGGGATTTATCTCTCACAAATCTGGACTCAGTATTTAAGACACTCAATTCGGAAGTAAAGAAGTTTGAGGAAGAAAGTCTTCTGAATACCAAGTCAAAGGAAGATGAGGAGATTTTTAACAAGATTGAAATTGTTAAGTATATTGTTGGCGTGAAGCTGGATGAGAAGAAGAAGAGAGAAGACGCTAAGAAAAATGCTGAGATGAGACAGAGATTGCTTGAAATCAAAGCTAAGAGACAGGATGCAGCACTTGAGAATATGTCTGATGAGGATCTGGATAAGGCACTTGCAGAATTAAGTGAGTAATTGTTATGAATATACCATATATAGTATTAGAAATAAGTAATATATACTATATATGGTATATATTTTACATTAGAATGAATCGCACATTTCGTTTTAAATTTTGGAGGTTAAGACATGAAAAATAGAAATAGTTATGAACGATTAAAAAGTATTCAAGCATCGTTATCTGAATTGTCAAAGAGTCTTGACGAACAGTATTGCAAGATGCGTCAGGAATGTATGAATGAAATTATTGAGGATAGAAAAGAATATGTGACAAAGAAAAATGAAATGTATTCACTGTATGAGAAAATTTCCGAAAGCGATTCTATGAGAATGACATGGATTAAGAATAAATTACCATGGTATATTACAAAATTTTGTAAGATTTCAAGTACAGAAATATCATTGAGAGATACAAGTATTTTAATTGGTGTAAATTTTGGAAAATCATATAGATCAAATTGTTATATTGAAATTACACCAAGAGATATTGGATGGATTTAAGGAGAATAATACAATGTCAAACTTATATGTATATTTAATTCGTTCTCGTAACAAGGATAATAAGGACGTTTCAAATTTTAAGGAACGCGCCAAGACAATTCTTGAATACAAAGAGAACGAAAATAAAGTGATTGAAGCTTTCAAAAGCTTCGCTACTAAAGGAGTCTCTGGCGAACAGACAAGATTATATAGGTCAGTTAACTCAAGGAATGAAGAAAAAATCAGAGAAGAGTTGATTATTCGTTTGTTGAGAGATAAACCAAGTATGACACAGCTTAATCGCACATTAGCATCCGTTGCACAACAGGTACAAAATCGTGATGAGAGTAAATGGTTGTTTGATTTTGATGTGGATGACAAAGAATTACTTGGTCAATTTAGAACAGATTTGGGATTATTAGGTATTCACAATGACTGCCATAAGACTCCTCATGGCTATGCGTTAATTGCAGAGCATGGATTTGATACAAGAGAACTGATGAAAAAGTGGAAGGATTATGACATTACATTGAAGAAAGATGAACTGTTGTTTTTGGATATGATTACAAATAAGTGAGGTGAAAGTGTGAAATTAAAGGATAAAATACGAGATAAATTACGTCTTTGGCTATTAGAAGATGATTTATTTCAGGTAGAAGCAGCTAAAAAATCATATAAGGATGCAATAGAAAAATGCAAAGATGCAGAGGAAAGATGTAGATATGCAAATATTCAATTATCTGACGCAACCGTTACATATAAAAATTCTCATAAATTAGTTGATGATTGTCACAAAATGGTGAACTCGATGGTAGACGTTGGAACTGATGTTGGGTTTTATTCTGATGATCATTCTTGGGCAGTTGTGTGTATCAAGGGACATCCTGAATATGTGAAGTTTATCCCATTATCACATAGAGATGCACATGAGGTACTTGAGTTTCTAAAACATTTCAAATATTCAGATAGAGTAATTGATTCCCCTTTTGCATTTAGAGATATGGTTGACCGTTATATTATGGAAAATCCATTTGAAAAGTAAAAGTGAGGTGAAATGGTGAAAATAACAATTGATATTCCAAGAGAATACGAACGAGATTTTATCGCTGATAAGTTTAAGGATTTCTTTTCAAGAGTGATTGCAGATATTAACTACGATGGAATATGTGGTAATTATGAAAAAGAAATCGCAGAAATGTTTTTAAAGGCATTTGATAAAGCTATTATTGGAGATGTTAATCTAAGTGCAAATGTTGTTCCAGTTGCAAATATATCTTTTGACAAAGAAGATATACAGAAGATGATTCAAGATGAATTAAAGAAGTTTCAAATAGAGAATAATCTAATATAGAAGTATTCTATTCACGGCTGATCAGCCAAATTTTCCCAAAAAGTAACAAGAAATATTTTTTTCCTATGGTTTTAGCAGACGTGTTAATTCCATAGGATTTTACAACAAAATAATTAAGAAGAAAGGAATTAAGCAGTAACTCCTAGGTAATTATGGTTACGTAACCTCTGTAAAATAGTGTATTTTGACAGAGAATAATGAAAAAAATAATTCTCAAGGACTACGAGTATTAAGTTTATTTGACGGAATCTCTTGTGGAAGAGTTGCATTAGATAAAGCCAATATTTCGGTCAGTGAGTATAATGCATTTGAAATTGAAGAGAATGCAATCAAAATCAGTAGATATAATTATCCTGATATCAAAAGATACGGTGACGTATTTTCTACCGACTTCAAGGATTTTAATAGAGTCGATCTATTAATGGGTGGTTCACCTTGCCAGTTCTGGTCGAAAGCCAAGTGTAGTAAAACAGCAAAATTGAAGAGAGAAATTGATACAGAAGGTGAAGGTTGGAAACTGTTTCAGAAATTTGTGGAAGCAAAGAATAACACAAATCCAACATATTTCCTATATGAAAATAACTATGGAATGGCTGATGAGATTCAAGACGCTATTAGTAAGGAATTGGGTGTACAACCAATTATGATTGATAGTCAGTTATTATCAGCTCAGAGAAGAAAACGTCTGTATTGGACGAATATACCAAATATCACACTTCCTGATGATAAAGGATTATTAGTGAAAGATGTTATCTGTGATGATCCAGATTTAGTCAAATACTTTGATGACAGAATTAGGAACACAATGATTAAGTGTGAGAATTACATAAAATATGATCTTGGTGGCAAAGGTCATTATTCGCAGCAGGACAGGCTGTATTTTTTAAATAAGAAAGCTCCAACAGTGCCACGTTGCAGAACAGAAACAAAATTCAATGTTTGGCTTGGTGGAGAAAAATATAAAAAGACATGTCCATTAGAAATTGAACGACTTCAGACACTTCCAGACAATTATACGGAGTTTGGAATGGATGAGAGTGGCAATGTAAAAGCAATGCCTAAGACAAGAAGATTTGAAGCAATTGGCAACGGATGGACTGTTGATGTTATAGCTCATATTTTGAGTTTTATGAAGTTGTAACAGAGAATAACATAACAGGAAGGAGTAAGAGGTTTGGTATACCGAAAACGCAGCGTTTACTCCTGATACATAATGATAATAAATAGAGTCTGGCAGATGCCAAATAGTAATACATTTTCAATTAAGCCAATCAAAGAGCTGATTGAGAAATATGCAATAGGTAAAATTGTTGATCCATTTGCAAATAGCAATAAATTAGCAACAGTAACAAATGACTTAGATACACAATATGATACTGATTACCATATGGATGCATTGGATTTCTTAAAGATATTCGATGATAACTCAGTAGATACAGTGTTATATGATCCACCATACTCGCCACGACAGGTAAGCGAATGTTACAAAAATCTTGGACAGACAGTAAATATGCAGACAACACAAGCTTCATATTGGTCTAAACAGAAGGAACAGATAGGAAGAATTGTAAAGAAAGATGGTATTGTAATTACTTGTAGTTGGAATAGTGGTGGCATTGGTAAGAAGTATGGGTTTGAAATTCAGGAAATTTTACTTGTTCCTCATGGTGGTTGGCACAACGACACGATTGTTGTGGTTGAGAAGAAGATCGAGTAGAGAATAACATAATATGAAGTTCGCAGGAAAGCGGAATTTCTTGTGAGTTTTTAGAGAATAAATACATATAAAAACAAAGAAAAGAGGTAACAAAATGAGAGAAACATTAATTGTTGTAGACATGCAGAATGATTTTATTGATGGAACACTTGGTACAAAGGAAGCACAGGCGATTGTATCAAATGTAGCAAAGAAAATTAAGGAGTATAAGGATGCTGGTAAACAGGTAATTTTTACAAGAGACACACATCCTGAGAATTATTTAGAGACATATGAAGGTAAACATCTTCCTGTTACTCACTGTGTAAAGAATACTATTGGTTGGCAGATTTCCAATAAGTTAGATTTTGATGTTGAGAATGATATTCTGATTGATAAGCCTACATTCGGTTGGTTAAACTGGAAGGACTTTGGATTTGAAAGCGTTGAGATTTGCGGATTATGTACCGACATCTGTGTGGTTTCAAATGCACTTATTATTAGAGCAAATTATCCTGAAATTGATATTACAGTAGATGCAAGTTGTTGTGCAGGTGTTACACCTGATACTCACAAGGCTGCGTTAGCAACTATGAAGATGTGTCAGATCGAAGTGATTGGAGAGAATAATGAAGTGTAAGAATTATATCATTAATACTTTCAGACATTTTAAGAAAGTCTGTACTCATAAACGTTGGGTATTCTACTATTGCTGTAAAGTGGGAATTCCATTTCAAGGGTTAGTACATGATTTATCTAAATTTTCTCCAACGGAATTTTGGGAGAGTGTTAAGTATTATCAAGGTACTTCAAGTCCAATAGATGCTTGCAAGAAAGAGAATGGTTGGTCAGCAGCTTGGATGCACCATAAAGGAAGAAACAAGCACCATTACGAATATTGGCAGGACAATTTTGATAATGGTGGAAATCCTATTGAAATGCCAATGAAGTATAAAAAAGAAATGCTTTGTGATTATCTTGGAGCAGGTAGAGCATATCATGGTAAATCATTTAATTTTGAGAAGGAATTAAAATGGTGGGAATCTAAGAAAAGTAAACCAATTGCAATGCATCCAAATGACATGGCTTTTATTGATAAGTACATTAATCTGTTTTATGAGTACGAAAACAGAGAATATGATATTAGAACAATATTTAATCAAATCAAGAAAGAAGGAAAATAATATGGAGCAGATTATTACAAGTTTGTTGGAGACAGATGCCTACAAATTGTCAATGGGACAGGCTATTTATCATCAGTTTAGCGATTATAAAACCACTTGGAGTTTTAAATGTCGTAATAAGGATGTTCATTTTACACCAGAAATGGTAGAAGAGATCCGTAGACAGATTAAATTATATTGTGGTTTGAGATTCACAGAAGATGAACTTACTTATATTGATAATATCAAATGGATGAAAGGTTCATATGTTGATTTTCTGAGATTGTGGCAGCCAAGATATGAGGATTTTGAGATTACAACAGATTCAGATTGTGGTCTTTCTATCGAAACATTTGGTACATGGCTTAATACATCTATGTATGAGATTCCTACACTTGCGATTGTAAACGAAGTATATTTCAGAATGGCATATAACTATGAGGAATTGCTTAATAGTTTCAAAAAGAGATTAGATGAAAAGTACGAAAATCTCAGAAGCGGTCATTGGTACGCTGGTACATTTTCTGAATTTGGTCTTAGAAGAAGACTTTCTGCTGAAGCACAGGAGTTAGCTGTTGAGAAGTTTTCACATTTGAATGATACATTACACAGTCCATCTAAGTTTGTTGGTACATCTAATGTATATCTCGCAAAGAAATACAATCTCACGCCTGTTGGAACTATGGCTCATGAATGGATTATGTGTTCTGGTCAGGGCAACCACAAGCACAATCCAGCATATTCAAACTGGTATGCCCTAGACGCATGGGTTAGAGAGTATGGTGTGTTAAATGGTATTGCGCTCACAGACACAATTACAACTGATTGTTTCTTGAAAGATTTTCAGTTGACATATGCAACATTATTCAGTGGTGTAAGACATGATAGTGGCGATCCGATTGAATGGGGTGAAAAGATGATTAATCATTATGAGTCACTTGGTATCAATCCTAAGACAAAGACACTTCTGTTTAGTGACAGTCTTGATTTTGAAAGAGCTGATAAGTTATTCAGACACTTCCATGATAGAGTAAACGTTGCATTTGGAATTGGTACTTATTTGAGTAATGACACAGATGTTCCCGCTTTAAATATTGTAATGAAAACCACTAAATGTAATGGCATGGATGTTGCAAAAGTGTCTGATGTAGAAGGTAAAGGTATGTGTAAAAACCCTGATTATGTTGATTATTTAAAGAGATGTATTAATTGGAGAATGAATCATGAATAAAATTTTACTTATACCAGGAAGTTTTAATCCAATTACTAACGCCCATGTTGATATGGCATTGACTGCTAAAAAAGCGGTTAATGCCGATGCTATATTGTTTATTCCTGCACATGATACATATGTTGCGAAGAAAAAGACTTTGATACCTGGATATTGTCGAGTATCGCTGATTAATTCAATGCCAAATTGTGATGAAAATAATATGTGGGCATCCGAAGTTGAAACAACCAGCTTCTTTCCACAGAGGACATACAATACTATTACTCAGATAAGAGATATGAATGAAAAAGATTATATCTTCAACGAATACTATATTTGTTTAGGAATGGATAATATTGAAACACTTACAACTTGGTATAATTGGAAACCGTTTGTTGAGGAATATAATTTTGTAGCATGTGTGAGAGAAGATCAGAATCTTGAGACTGCTTTAAGAGAAGCAAATCTTATGGAATATAAAGATCACTTCACAGAAATTCAGATACCAGAAAATCATACTTCTTCAAGTTTGGTTAGAGATTTATGTGAAAAGGGTGAATTTGAAAAGGTAAAAGAATTAGTTCCTAGAAATGTATATGAGTATTTAATTCGGTTCTATGATGTGATGAATCGAATGTAGGAAGGAGAATATATAAATTAGAAAAAGAGTAGCAGAAGACGGAGTTGGAAAGACATATGGGTGTTATAAAGTAAAGGATATTGCAGATAGTAGACTTTCTCCTAGTGGTCAATTTAAAACTTATTACATATGTGAGTGTATAAATTGTGGAAGTATTAGAGAACTTAACGCTTATAAGGTTCAAAACAATAATTATAAATATTGTGAAAATTGTAGACCGAAACAAAAAGGTACAAATACACAAATTGGTCAAAAATTTGGACGATTAACTGTAATAAAAAGACATAAAAATAATATTCAACAAAATGGAACAACAAAAGTTGTATGGGAATGCCTATGTGATTGTGGTAACAAGGTTAATGTTGCAGATACACATTTAAAATCAGGTCATACAACAAGTTGCGGCTGTTATCAAAAGGAAGCTGTAAGAGAATATTTAATAAAAGATATTCAAGGTCAAAAATTTGGGAAATTAACACCATATAAGAAAGCATATTTAAAAAATGGAAGACAATATTGGCATTGTCAATGCGAATGTGGAAATTCTTGTATAGTTAGTTGTACATCTTTAACATCTGGACACAGAAAGTCATGTGGTTGTCTTATATCTGTCGCTGAATATGAACTAGAACAATATTTTAAACAAATTCATATAAATTATAAAGCTCAATATAGATTTGATGATTGCAAAGATGATAGGAGTTTGCCATTCGATTTTGTTATATTCAATAAGAATAATGAAATAATAATGGCAATTGAACTAAACGGTGAACAACATTATCATCCTTTCACTTATTGCGGAGAAAATAAGGATACTAAAATATCCAATTTAAAAGATAGGCAGAAAAAAGATAAAATAAAAAGAGAATATTGTATTAGAAATAATATTCCATTATTGGAAATTCGATATACAAAGTTCTATAAGAAAGAACAAATATTTGATGATTTTTATAAAAGAATCACAGGAGGTCAACATGAGTAAATTTAACGTAGAAAAAGTAACAAATGATTGTATTGAGTGGATTAGAAATCTGTTTGAAGAAAAATTTCCAGATAAGAATTGTTGTATTGCTTTATCTGGTGGTAAAGATTCTTCTGTTGTTGCAGCTTTATGTGTTGCTGCTCTAGGATCTGATAGAGTAAAGGCTATTATGCTACCACAGTATGAACAGTCAGATATTGACTGTAGTATTCTATGTGCAAATCATCTTGGAATCGAATACAAAATTATTAACATCGGTTCAACCGTTGATTCTATTATTTCTGAAATGGAATCAAATGGAGTAGTTGTTACAGAACAGGCTAAAGTAAATGTTCCTGCAAGAGTTAGAATGACAGAATTGTATTTCTATGCTCAGTGTAATAATGGCATTCCAAGTTGTAATTGTAATCTTTCCGAGGATTGGGTTGGTTATGCGACCTTTGGAGGTGACGGATTTGGTTCGTTTGCACCACTATCTCAGCTTACAGTAACAGAGGTTAAGGCTATTGGTCGTGAGTTAGGTCTTCCATCTGAATTAGTTGATAAAACACCTACCGATGGTCTTTGCGGAAAGACAGATGAGGACAATCTTGGATTTACTTATGCTGAATTAGATGAATATATCAGAGATGGAATTGAGCCAAGCGAGGAAGTAAAAGCTAAGATTGATTCAATGCATGAGAAAAATATGTTTAAATTACAGCCGATGCCAAGTTTTGTGTATCAGGCGTAAATGAAATACTATATATAGTGTTTATGGAAAATATAGACACTATATATAGTAATATTTTTACAAAGAAACATAGATTTCCTGTGAGATTGTGAAGTAAGAAATGGTTAAATATATAGTTATAATTATGGTGTTATGGTTAATTTTATCAATCGGCTTTTCTTATATGACATATTTGATTGGATATACCAAAGGGTTTAATAAATGTAAAAGAATAGATGATGAAATATTGGATAAATATTCCAAAGAAAGAGAGTGAGTATGGCAGGATTTGTATCAAAGCAACCAAACGGATTATATTGTAGATTTTCGAGTGTAACGGATTGTCCTACAGCATGGAATATGACAAGAGAAGATTATATCAATATGAAAATGCAGGAAGCAAAAGAAGACGCTGAAGATGTGTTGGATAATTATTTAAAGCCGTTTGATATGGTGGTTGACATGTATTATCCAAACAATATGACAAAAGAGGAATTTGATGAGTTCCTTGAAGAGACTGGATATGATAAGAAATCTGAATTAAGCAGAGAATAAACAACAGGAGGTGCAAATAAATGCAGAATATAAGTATTAAAGGAGTTTGCGATTGTGTAGACTTAGACAGAAATATCAAATTAACAAATGGTGCAGTCATAGTGCAAAAAGAAAATAACAATGTAATAGGTGTTTATTTAGTGATTTCGTTCAGAGATAATAAAAACAAATATGGTGGCGACAGTACATCAACATATTGTAGTTTGGTAAATCTCGACAATGGACAATTAGCTTTTGAAGAAAGATGTAGTCGTGCAACAACAGAGAGACGTGTTCTTAGACATCTAACAAGGGCAGGTTTCAGTTATCCTTATGATCCAAATTCTCATGAGCAGGATAGTAAGTTTTACAATATGAGAGTTCAGGTTTATAACAATGGAAATTATAAAATGAATCTTGAACTTGGTGATGAATACATTATGTATGGTAGATAGGAGAATAAGCCATATGAAGAAGAAAATTTTAGCAGTTGTATTAGGATTAATATTATGTTTTGGAATGACTGGATGTACTTATGAAGGCAGTAAAAATTATGATAATCATTCAAAGCTTGTTTCGATAGAAGGTGAAAATGATTTATATTATTATTCCACAACCCATGTTGTTTATATAGTATTTAATGAATGTGCAGGAAATTCAGGTTATGGTTATATGTCACCATATTATTCAGAAAGTGGTAAGTTATGCACCTATGATATTAATACAAAACAGATAGTTGAAGTTGGAGAATAATATGATAGACAACGAATTACGTCAGCAATATAGACAAACTGTTGATGATTTGAGAATAGCATTTAAAAAGACTTGTTTGTACAGATTTTGCGAAGAAGTTATGAAGAGATTAAGTAAGATTTTAAGATAAAAGTAAACCGAAAGAGGTAAGATATGGATATTTATTTAACAGTATTAATTGGATTATTAGGACTTTGTGTGGGAGCAATGATTGGACTTGGAATTGATTTTAAGATTAATCATACTTACATACTTGAAATGAACAATATTACTAAAGATTATTTAGAAAAAATGATTGATTTACAAAAAGGATATTTCAATACAATTGCGACAGATTTAGCAAAAGCAGTAGATGACATTAACAAAGTATATGAGAAGCCAATTTGGAGAAAAACAGAGGAAGAATTACCACCATGTTCAGGATTATATTATGGCAAAATTAAAGGTAATCCACATGGAGAAAATGCTATGTGGAAAGTGGTATATAACGACAATGAATGGAGCTTATCTGGCTATCCTGATAATAAAGTAGAAATTAGTGAATGGACAGAGATCTATTAAAAAGAACAGTAAATTTTGGTTTCAAGGTTTGTCACGAAAACTATATAATATTCGGGATAAAAAAGAGAATATATCAATGTAATTACAATTAAGGAAAGGAAAGACGTTCACATGTGAGTAAAGCTGCGCAGCTACTATGGTGAACAAATTTGAAAAATACATATATTAAATCGCCTCTAAATTATGTCGGAGGCAAGTATAAGTTACTACCAATTATTGTACCAATGTTTCCAGATAAGATAAATACTTTTGTAGATTTATTTGGTGGAGGTTTTAATGTTGGTATTAATGTAAAAGCTGATCATATTATCTACAATGATATATGTGAGCAGGTAGTTGGTTTTCTAAGATATTTACAAGGTTCAAATATTGAAGAAGTATTATATAAGATTGATTCATATATTAGTAAGTATGGATTAACGAAAGAAAACAAAGAAGGATATTTACTGTTTAGAAAAGAATATAACACAGGTATTAAAGATCCAATTAAATTCTATACGCTTTTATGTTATGCGTTCAATAATCAAATCAGATTCAATTCCAAAGGTGAATATAACATGCCTTTTGGTAAAGACAGATCCAGTTTTAATCCCACTCTTAGACAAAAATTTATAGATTTTCATAAGCAACTGAATGAAATAGATTGTAGTTTCTTAAATATTCCATTTGAGAGATTTGATTTTTCTGATTTTACGGAAGGTGATTTTGTTTATGCAGATCCACCATATTTTAATTCTGTTGCTACATACAATGAAAACGGTGGCTGGACAGAAGAAATGGAGAATAAATTACTAGAGACTCTTGATGCTTTGAATGATAAAGGCGTTAAGTTTGCATTAAGTAATAATCTCAAATATGACAATCCATTACTTGATAAATGGAAAGATAAATACATAGTTCATTATTTAAAGCATGATTATAGTAACTGTAATTACCAGAAAAAGGATAAGAGTGCAGATTGTGAGGTATTAATCACAAATTATTAAAAATCTCAACCTCTGAAATGCCCTAAAATCAAGGCTTTCAGAGGTTGAAAAGCAAAGTAAAACCACGTTTCTTTTGGTTATGAAAGTAGGTGAGAATAATGTATTTTGATTTAAATATTGGAGAATGTGAGTTTGAAAATAATTATGAAGACATCTACTTTTTGCTTCATTGCTTATACAATGCAAAAACTGAGTTATACGACAGAACTCTTACTGATATGAGAAGTATGTATGATCCGACTGAAGCATTCATAGAGGGTTGGAATAGAAGTAGATCGAATTGGTATTCCAAGAAATTATACGATAAATGTGTGAAATGCATTGAGTTAAAAACAAGAGGTCATTTTGTACACAGACATTGGAAAGAATGCGTTTGGAAGTACGAAGGTCTTTCAGCACAAGGATGGATAAATTTATATCAGCAGTTGATCAAAGAAAATAAATATGACAGTTGGATATTGGAATATATAGAAAATTGGAATATATAGAAATAGGAGAATAAATGAATATACAAACAATTGAAGGTTTAGGTTATGAAATCCTCATAACTGAGTATATCACTAAAGATGTTCAAAGAAGAACTCACAAGAAAAAGCGTATTAACAAGAAATGGTTGAAAAGATACGGCATGAAAATTGTACAAGATAACACGAAAATACTTCTAGTGAATAATACACTTATGATGACAAGAAAATGTTATGAAAAACTAAGAAAATTCACAGATAAAGATGCTGATAGTATGGAAAAATTTTTGAAAGAAGCTACTAAGAAGCAATCTCAATAAAGAAGCGTTTCCTTAGAGTTCTTGAACAATAAAGAGAGAATATATAGGTGACAATAAATTATAAGGAGATATGTTTTATGCGAAAAAAAGATAAAAATTTTAAAATTCAATATAAGTTTGAAGACAAAATCTTGTCATTAAAATTTAAAACAGTACAAGATTTTTTACATACTAATTTTCGGAAGAATAAAAATCCTATGTCACCTAAGAATGATACAGAATTGATTGGCGTAACATTAAACAATAAACCATTATTTAAAAAATGTTACAAGTTGCACGAAGTAAAAGTATTATTAAAAGATTTTAATCAATCGGGATTAATTAGGAAAGAAATTTATTCAATAGAAGAAGTTAAAGATAAGGTTAAAAATGTTTTGTTTGAGAAGGATAGACAACTTGCAAAAGTTGATTTCGATGGGGATTTAATAAAAGGTAACAGCCAGAGATACCAGACTTTTTTCACTAAAGGTTGTAAATGTGTGGTTTGCGGAATTGAAGGAAAATATTTTGCAAAAGAAAGACATTTACAAGATAAAACTTATCATCTGAATTTGTATGCAGTTGATGATAATGGTGATGAAATTTTAATGACAAAAGATCATATTATGCCACATTCAAAAGGTGGTATTGATGATATTAGTAACTATCAAACAATGTGTAAGCTTTGTAATGAAGCAAAAGGTAACACAAATTAGAAGATTAAAAAGAAAGGAAAAATAGAAAAGTTCCTATAGGATAAAGTGCGCACTACTTACTAAGGTAAGAGGAACTTGGAGAACAAAGAAAGAGCATTAGCACATGTAGAAAAGATTGAGTGGATCAGACCGATTGAAGGAGCTGACAATATTGAACTTATTGGAGTTTTAGGATGGGTTTGTATCGCTAAGAAGGGCGAGTTTAATGTAGGAGATATGGCTGTTTATATTGAAATTGACAGCAAGTGTCCTGAAACAGATGAGAGATTTGAATTTTTAGCAAATAAGAAATTTAAAGTTAAGACTATGAAACTTGGCAAGTTCAAGGTAATTAGCCAGGGATTAGCCTTACCATTATCACTTTTCCCAGAATTACAGGATAGAAATATTGGTGATGATGTTACAGAAGATTTGAAAATTACATATGCTTCAGAAGAGGATGTTGCAAGAAAGACCAATAAGGTTGATCCCAATGCTAAATATAAGTCAATGGCAAAGCGTAGACCAAAGTTATTCGCTAACCCAATTGTAAGAAGGATTATGAGATACAGCATTGGTCGTAAGATTATGTTTTTATTGTTTGGTCGCAAGAAAGATAATCCAAAGAAGTTCCCAGATTGGATTGTCAAAACAGATGAGACGAGAATTGAGAATGCACCATTTTATCTTCAGAGTACCGAAAAGTGGATTAAGACTGAGAAATGCGATGGCACAAGTTGTACATTTGCAGTTGATAGATTGAAGAAGGGCAAGAACAAATTTGATTTTATTGTATGCAGTAGAAATGTAAGACAGGCTGATAGAGAACAGGCTTGTTATCACGAGTCAAATATTTATTGGGAATTGGCTGATAAATATGACATTGAAAAGATTCTTATACAGTTTGCAACAGAGAATAATTATAACAGAGTTGTATTACAAGGTGAAGGAGTTGGCTCAGTTCAGGGCAATCCATATAAACTTACGGAGAATAAGTTATTTGTATTCAATCTGATTATTGATGGTACAAGACTTGGAACTGTAGAAATGTCTGATTTCTGTAAGAGTCATGGATTAACAAGTGTGCCAATTATTGATACGGCTTATGAGTTACCTAAGACTATGGAAGAGATGAAACTTGAAGCTGATGGATATAGTGAATTAAACCCAAAGGTTAAGAGAGAGGGTTTTGTATATCGCAGTATTGATGGTCAGCAGAGTTTTAAGAATGTAAGTCGAGAGTATTTATTAAAGCATAACGGATAGGAGTTATTTATGAATAAACCTACACTATATATCATGTGCGGTTTGAGCGGCAGTGGTAAATCAACCATTGCCACTCAGATTGCCAATGAAAATCCAAGTACAGTAATTGTATCATCGGATGCAATTCGTGAAGAATTGACAGGTAATTACGAAGACCAAGAACATAATGAAGAAGTGTTTAAAATTTTTCACAATAGAATCCGCAAGAATTTGGAAAATAAAAAGAATGTAATTGCTGATGCGACTAATCTGACTATGAAATCTCGCAGAGCAATTATGATGAAAGTAAATGGTTTAAATGTCAGAAAAGTATGTGTAATTATTCCAAAGCCATTTGAACAGTGTAAAGAAGATAATCTACATAGAGAACATCTTGTACCTAAATTTGTGTTAGATAAGCAGATTAGAAAATTTCAGATTCCATTCAAGGAAGAGGGTTTCGATGAAATTATTATTCGTAATTTATTAAATGATTACGAACCAAATGATATTCCAGATATGAGAGGATTTGATCAGAAAAATCCGCATCATACAATGGATTTATTTGAACACTGTAAATATACATCAAGATTATTTTCTACAAAATATGCTTATCCTGCAAGATTTAGAATAGGTGCTTTGTATCATGATTTAGGTAAATTGAGTACACAAACATTTGATGAAGATGGGATAGCTCATTATTATCAGCATCATTGTTACGGTTCATATCAATACATGACAGCTATGTATCATGTTAATTCTGATGTTGTATTAGACACATGTTTCCTTATCAATTATCATATGATGCCCTTTAGTTGGGATACTGATAAAGCAAAGCAGCGTTGGAAAGAAAGATTTGGAGAATATAAGTATAAGATGCTTTTGGATTTTAATAAATGTGATAAAGCGAGGTAAGTGTATGTGCAATCGTTGTGATTATGACTCACCAGACAATCGAATATATGTAGATTCATTAACTAATGAATATTATTTGGATATAGAAACATCTGAATGGGATGAGTATGATGATGGATTTGTTCATCAGAAAGAGTATATTGCACATTGTCCTTGGTGTGGCAGGAAGTTAGGAGGATAAAGATATGAAGATAGAATTGATTAGATTAAAATTTAATGATACTTGTTCATATAAATATAAACCATTTAAGCATTGTTGTGAGGCAATTCAGGATGACAAGGCTATTATTTTTACAAATGAAGACTTATTTTCTAAATATGATTGTGATGATTACGATGTATATGTGCCTCAATTTTGTACTTCATATAGTGAAACATTTACTTCCTATGAAGATGAATTTGAGAATACCGAAAACTATCCAATCAAGTTTTGTCCTCATTGTGGTGAAAAAATACAGATTTCGATTGTAGACGAGATTGATATGTTTGATAAATATGAAGAATTGACTAAGCAGCGTTATGATTTACTTCAAAAAAGTATGAGAACAGATAGTAAAAAAGAAGAATTCAGACTTAGAGAACGAATAAAAGAAATAGATAACAAAATTAATGACTTTTACGAATTGGGTGAGTGGAAAGGAGAATATTAAAATGGTACAGAAACAGAAACGAGTTCAGTTGTTTGAGAATGAGGATGTTGTATTAGAACAGCGTGGTAACAGATATTACTTGTCTCTGTACGATAAGGAAGGAAAATTTCAGAGAGAAGTTACTATTGATGTGAAAGACGATTACAAAGTTGGACTAGGGAATGGTAAGTAAAGGAGATTATTATGGCAGTATTTAAGAATTTCAAAGATGATGAGTTAATCGTAAGCTGTAAATGTGGATGTGATGAAGGTATCCACTTTAAGATTCATGATTATGAAGATGGGGATTATGCCTTCTTAACATATACAAACGGTAACTTTTACACTCAGCAAAGACCGTTCTTTGAAAAGCTGAAGAAAATTTGGGCAATTATCTGGAATAAAGATTTCTATTATTCTGATATTGTGCTTACAAAGGAAGATTTCAAAGAGTTTAAGGAATGGGTTAATAGAAAGTAAATTAATTAATATGAAAGCAGTTTATATACATAAAAAATATTTATATTTAAAAATAAACGGAATATGGAAATATGCAGATAGTGTTGGTGGCAGATATGTCTATTTATACGGGGAACTGCCTGAAAATAGAGTAGAAGAATTTAGAAATAAAGATACTGTATTTTCTGAATTGATTAAACGGAGTGGATACATTGAAGATTTTATAGGATATAAAACATTTTGGAGAAAAAGGTTTTATGTGGATTTATTCCCATTAGCAAATGGAATTGTTTACAAAGATGAACTAGAAGCATTCGAAATAAAACATATTTACGAAGTAGTAGAAAATCCAATTATAGAACAATTGGAAAAGGATCTTGGGTTTAAAGGATATAGTCAGTTAGTTTTTGATAGAGAGCAAGAATTAAAGAATATGTTAATTAACAAGTGACAGTAAATTCAGGATTCTTTTGAATGCAAAGAGAGAATAGGAGCTAGAAAAGATAAAAGAGGTGAACGATTAATGTCTTTAGTATATAAAAATGACACATACAACTATAATGGCGAATATGAAATGAGTTCATTAAATAAATTTGCACGAGCAGAAAGAAGATTGTCTGCAAAGAAGCAAGCATTGGATGATATGAAGAATGAATGTGACCTTATTGAACAACAGGCATTTCGCACTTATAAAGAAAACATCCAGTATATGCTGCTTGATCAGCCATCCACAATTAAAATGTGTAGAGAATGGTTAAATATGTTATCAAAGAATCAGGATGCAGATGGGAACAAGCTTGATAAGAGAAAGAAGTATAAAGAAAAGGAAGTGTATGATTGGTATATTGATTATATTAAAAAGCTTCTTGACATTGAGTATATAAACAATGTTAAATTTATTGATTTTAATTTTGGTCAAGCTACTAATATTCAGTTTGAATATAAAGAACATAATTGGTATTTAGAAATTCCTCATATTAAAGCTATCAAATTAGATGCATATAAAAATTATGGTGGCAGTGTATTTAAACTTGCGTTAGTACACAATGATACAGAATATAGTTGTAGTTGGTCACAGTTTGGCTCTACATATGAGGAAGATGAATTAAGAGATATTATGACGCAAGGCATTGAAAAATATTGTAATTAGTTGGGTAACTTCATAAGAAAGCAACATATCCTTGGGTATAGAGGTAATATATGAAACGAGAAAATTTAGAAAAAGCAACAAAAATTAATCAAGAAATTAAGAGACTTGAACAGGAAATTGATTTTCTTGACGATGCAAATATGAGAAGAACACATTCAATAGTTAAGGCGTTGATGCCAAAAAAGTATACATATAAAGGTTATTTTTGTTCAGAAAGAGACATTGACTGTGTTGACTCATGTATATATTTGGATCATAAAGAATGTGTAGCTCTTGCAGATTTTAAACGAAATGAAATTGAAGAATTGCAGAAGCAATATGAATTATTGGATTCTGAATAAAAGAGAATAATACATTGGAGGTGAAAACATAATGGGAATGTATACAGAGATTAATGTGTGTTTTGATTTATTAAGGAACACACCGAAAGACATTGTAGATATTTTACATTGTCTTGTAGAAGGAACGGATACTCCTTCAATATTACCAGAACACAAATTTTTCAAATGTGATAGATGGAGTATGGTCGCTTGTTGTGACAGCTATTATTTTGATGGCTCAACTAACAGTAAAATGGTGTTTGACGATATTTCTAAGACTTGGAAAATTAATATCAGAGCCAATTTGAAAAATTATGATTCTGAAATTGAAGAGTTTTTAGATTGGTTAGAACCTTATATCGGAACAGATGGTTTTATTGGATACATGAGATATGAAGAGTGGGAAGATCCAACATTAATTTATAATGACTTTGGCAATGATAAAATTTTATTCAAAAGTGTAGAAGCAACAGAAATTGAACAGGTATAAGAAACCAATCTTTCTTGTGAAAATTTTTAATCATATCTAAGCCATTCGGCTATGGGAATCCCGACAAATAAGAGAATATTACAGTGTAACTAATAAAAAATTACATATAAAGGAGATCAAGAATGAAGAATACAAATTGGAAAGTGCCAGTAATTATTGGCGTAGGAGTGTTAGCAGTTATTTTGATGATTGTATTTGGTGTACAGAGTTCACAGAATAAGGCTATTGCACTTGAGGAGCAGGTAAACACAGCATCATCAGATATTAAGGTACAGGAAAAGCGAAGAGTTGACCTTGTATATAACCTTGCTGATTGTGTAAAACAGTATGATAAACATGAAGCTGATACATTGACAGCAGTTGCTGATGGTCGTGGATCAACAGGAGATATTGAGAATGTAACAACAGCTATTACAGCAGTTGCAGAAGCATATCCTGAGTTGAAGTCCAATGAGAACTATAAGACTCTTATGAATGAGTTATCTATGACAGAGAATATGATTGCAGAGTATCGCAGCAATTACAATAAGCAGATTAAGGAATACAAGAGATATGTAAGAAAGTTCCCTACAAGACAATTTCTTGGGTTACTTGGATATGAAGTGCAGGAATATGAGTATCTGGATTACAATGCACCAGTTAATGCTCCACAGGATTTATTTAAAGAGGATTAGTCTATGAGATATGGTAGAAAAGGTTTTGATTTTGGCGATTTTGAAATAACAAAACGTGAAATCTTGGCTAGTATTTCTATCATTGCAGTTATGATTCTGTTTGGTATTCTGATTTCTTCTAAGATTTCAGAATATCAAATGGATAAAAATGAAATTTATAACAAGGCTGTTAAGATAGAAAGTCAAGAAATGTTCCAATACGGAATGGATACAAATGTTGGTAATGCGTTTGTATATGGTGATTTAAAAGCGGTAGATACAGTTACATATCCTGAAATTAGTGGAGAATATATGTATGTAGAAAAAGTCAAAGAGCGATATACGATGCATACAAGACAAGTAGCTCATACAAGAACTGTTAATGGCAAATCACAAACTTATTATACAACAGAAACATATTGGACTTGGGATAGAGTCGGAAGTGAAGATATTAAGTGTAAAGAAATATCATTTTGTGGAATAAATTTCATAAGTAATAAAATTGATTTACCTGGTACTGATTATATTGACACTATCAATGAATCAAGTCATGTGAGGTACAAATATTATGGTATTGGTACTGAATATAAAGGAACAATTTTTACAGATTTGAGAAATAAAACTATTTCTGATAACACATCATTTTATAATAATTTGACTATTGATAAGACGATAGAAAGGTTAGAATCTGATTTTCCAATTATTATTTTCTGGATCTTTTGGGTTATTTTAATTTGTGGAATGGTATTTGGGTTCTACTATTTGGATAATAGGTGGTTAGATTAGCAAGAAATTTTTCTTCCATTTGGATAGATTGGAGGTGTGAAATGAAAAAGTATTATAGACAGGTAATCGCATTTCTTTTGGTATGGTTCTGTAGTGGTGTAACGATGTATTCATATCAAGTAGAAAATAAAATACTTGGAATTACTTTTACATTTTTAAGTTTTTTATATTGGTTCATTATAGACAAAGATGATTAGGAGAATAAATACATGACACAATTACCAAAAACAAATTGTTATATTCCAATGCCAGAAGTTGCAGCTATTTATAATCCTAAAATCATCGCAAAAATCAAGCTATGTGGTGGTGCTATAACGATTAATGTGGATGAAATAATGGCATGGAAGAAACCAACTGATGAGCAGATTAAAAATTTACACGATTTATTCTGCATTGATGTTGAAATATTAGATAGTGGTGAATAACGCTATGAACAATGGAGTCAATTACACAATCATCAGTAGACCTTCTTATATCACATTTGAGTGTCCATTTTGCCATGAAGAAGTTGAAGTGAATTTTGATGAAGTTGATTTCAATAGTGATTATTGGGGAGATGGTGCTTGGTGTGATTGTCCTGAATGCGGTGAGGAAGTGGAACTTGATGACTATGAGTACGATTAGGAGAATAACATTATGAAGGGCAAATATAAAGGTTGCGACATAGAAGTAGAACGAGGTGATTCAGAGTTCCTTGACCTTTGCAGTATTCGATGATGGATATGAAGTTACAAGTGGATTTTCTGAAAGTAGCGACACTGTGAGAGATTATTTCAGTTATATGAAAAGTGTAGTAGATGACTATAAAGAACATCCAGAAGATTATGAATAGGAGAAGTAAAATGAGATTAATTGATGCAGACAATATTTCAAATGTAGGGGAATTTGTAAAATTAGATAAAAATGGAAATGCTTATGTATCACTTGATGATTTATGCACAATAATTGATATTCAGCCGACAGCTTATGATATTGATGATGTTGTAGAACAGTTGAAACGATGTTACGGAATTGTAAGAAGTTCTAGCGTTGATTATGCTGAAGGCTTAAAGGATGCATATGAAAGAGCTATTGGTATTGTAAAAGTAGGTGGGACATGTCAATAGGTGATGGAAGAAAAACATATTCAGATAGTACATTAAAGTCTATGACAAAAGATAAACTGATTGATATTATTCGCTGCTTAGAAAGTAATCTTAGAAATGCTCATGAGACAAATGATATTCAGTATGAGCATTGTAAGAGCTTGTTGAGTGAAGAGAGAAATAAAACATTTGATGAAGTTCTAAAGATTTGTGACATTGAATGTGGATTGGATAGTGGTGATGTTAAGAATCTTACAAGACACGTTTTGATGAGAGTGTTGGATGGATTAAGAGAATAAACATTTGTGAGGTGGTGAAATAGATGTTCGTACAACATACAAAAATTGAAGATTACATACATAGTTGTGATGTAGAAAAACTTCCAATTACATATGACGATAAAATGGAAGTAAATTTATTTGGTAATAAAATATTGGTTGAAAAGAATGAGTGGTTATGGCATTTACATTTAAAACTTACAGATGCTTGTAATGCAAGATGTTTCTTTTGTGTAGAGCAGAATTCAAAATGCCAGGAAAATGCGAAATATTTTATATCTCAGGTTGATTCAATGCTGTCTGAAATGGAACAAGCTGGTATTTTATATTCTGTATCTGTAACTGGTGGTGAACCATTACTATTCAAAAGATTTAATGAGCTATGTGAAGTGTTAGGAAAACATGATATTAAATTTTTAACCATGAATACTAATGCAAAATATCTTAACAAATATATAGATAAGATAGATGGTCTATTTGATTTTGTAGATATTAGTCGTCATGCAATTTCAGATCAGAGAAATAATGAAATTTTCGGTTGCGATATGCCAACATTGAATGAGTTAAAAAACATCAAGAAAAGATTAAAACATACAAAAATGAGAATACAATGTGTTTTATGTGATGTTAATTCAATTGAAGATGTATTGAATAGAATAGGAGCTTATTCATTTGCAGATGATTTATCTTTTAGAAAACTTATGAAACTTGGTGAACCAACTGGCATTGAATATGATGATAAAGAAGATTTATACAATCAAATTTTAGAATATGCCTTTAATCATTTTGAGTTAATTGAACAGACAATACAGGATTATTACGTGTATGAAATATGGAAATATAATGATACATACATTACGTTCAGCTATTCAAATATGAAGATGTTAAGTGAAGTTGAAAAAATTGAAGATGATGCAGTTTGTAGAGAATTTATTATTCATCCTGACGGAACTATAGCAGGAAGTTGGGATAAAAATATGAAAGTAATAAAGAGATAAACAAAGAATAAATTAACAGTAAAGATTCGTTCCTTTTGGAAATGTGGAGATAAAAAATGGAGAAATTTTATATTGTAACAAATGAGAAATTCTTAAAAGAGATTAATGATTATAGGAAACATGAAGAAGAAAGAAGAATAGTAGCAAATAATTTTTTTGAGAACAAAGGTATTGTAGGGGAAGAATATTATATTAGTGGAGATGGATTTGTAAATCGCCCATTTAAAGAGCATGAAAAGAATAATATCAGATTATATATATCTGATTGTAATGAAAATGATCAGAAATTTGGAAAAGAGTTACTGAAGCCAACGAAACTATTCAGTGATTCTGATGTGTTAATGAGAAAGTTTAGAGCTAACAGCAAGACTTTAAAAGAGTTTCAGAATTTATGCATCGAAAAGAATATTGTCATTAACAATCATTCGATTCGTGAAGGAGATTATTTTAAGGAACTACATTTAGGCGGATATTTAGTTTCAAGATTTAAGTATGAGAATAAATTATACTTGAAAATTTCTACAACAAAATATGAAACTATTACACCAGATGATGATACAGGTTTTACAGAAATTAAAGGTAGCGAATTTTATAAAGCACTTGAAGAATTTGAAACGAAGAATGGGTAAATATCGTTTCCTTTAAAAATAAGACTAAGAAAGATGTGTGTTAAATGAGGAGAAAATTAAAAACGATTGCAAGAAAAGTACATAATTTTATTGAACGAGCGAGGATGTCTGAATCGGATTATTTAACTATGAAAGAACAGTCAAATAAGTTTGAAAATATGATGTCATCTTGTGAATTTAAGTTAGACGAACCAGAATATACGGATGTTAAAGATGCAGATGGAAATATTATTATGCATAGATTTAAAAAGTTTCAGTCTGCAAGTCTCAATATCAACATAGATGAAATGTTGAAAAACGGTGGAATTTTATATGATAAAGAAAGAGTCAAGTTAAATATTATGTAAAAAGGAGAGAATAAATATATGAAAGCATTTGATAAAATTTTTGATGCAATTATCAGCCTTAATAACAATATTGCACATTTAATTAATTGTTATAAAAGCGAACATGATGATGTGATTAGAACCTATAACCACTATAAGGATATTATTCAGGAACAGGACAGAATTATTCAGTCGTTATTGAAATCACAGACAAACAATAAAGATATGGAATGTATGGTATTTGTTCCATATAGAGGTAAGCCAGTTGTAATTAAGAATGGTGAAGTAGTCAGTACGGATAACATGACATCATTTGATGTTGATTGGGCTTATGATAGACGAACTGATGTAACTGTAAGAGGAGAATAACAGAATGAACAGTAGCATTTTTATTCCTAAAACAATAAATGTTGGATATCAAAATCGTTCAGGAACTTACACAGGAAAACTTGCCTATGTCATTTACTATGACGAAAAAGGCAAACTGCGAAAAGAAGCTTCATGGAATAGTTGGCGTGACGATAAAATTCCGAATGATGAATTTGATAATGTCCCAACAGAAGGATTTGTACTAAATAAAAAAGCTGGCGATTACTCTACAGGATGGGATCACAGACATGCTTATTGTAGAGTATATGATCCAAGAGGATTTGAGTTTGAAATTACCATTGAAAATTTATTGTATATTCTCGAAAATGCGAATTGTATCAAAGGTAAGGGACTTGAAGGAGAATTTATATATGGATGGGATGGTAAGGATTTAGTTCTTATGCCAGTCGAGTCACCTGATTATAAACAGATTGCAGCTTATAATAAGATTGTACATAACAATGAATCTATTAAGGCAAGAGATTTGATTCTTGGCGCAACATATCTTACAAAAGAAAATATCGAATGGATTTATATGGGACGTTTCGAAACATATGGACATGGTTATGAATTTATGCAGGATGGTAAATTTGTAAGAATAAAATCTTATAAAGATATTCCAACTGAACCAACTCGTTTTGGATATTATAGTAAGATTTCTCATAAAGGAATTAACAACCTTTTATATGGTAAAATGCATTGGTTTGCAAGATTAAGCGATGGGAAGTATGAATTTGAGCAATTCAAAAGTATTCCTAAAAACAAACTTATTAGTTGTCTTGATGATAAATGCACATCTAAATATTCTGAAATTTATGATTCAATGGAATCATCTTATCAATTCTCCCCTATAGATGATAGCAAGGATAAAATTGTAAATATCTCATTTGAAGATTTTTATGAAAAAGCAATTAATACATATGTCGATGATGATATAACAAGAAAATATGTCAATGTTCGTTTTATGGTAAACAACAATGGAGAATATATTAAATATGAAATGACAACGCCATATAGGTCAAAAGATAACGGAAAATATACTGTTTATAAATATAGTGCCAAGAATATCTATCATGGAGATAAGGAAGCAATTGATATTTTTCCGACAGAAGAAAGAGAAGTGGAAGTATGTTATGGTCAAAAAGAAATTCAGACGCATATGATTCCAGTTTCTATTGAAACAGTTTTTGAAAAGTTAAAACCAGTATGTAAGCAGAAATATTTAGCAAATGGTAGAGAATATAAAAAGGAGTACGAGTTTAATGAGTAAAAACGATGACAGAATTTTAGAATTAAAGAAACAGATTGAAGCCAAGAAGAAATCAATTTCTGAAAGGAAGGTTAGATTTATTCCTGAAACAAATTGTGTTCTTAATATGGATGGAATGACAATTAATCTAAACGTGTGTTCAGATGATGCGTTGTTGTTACTTTTGATTAGATTGAATTCATATTTAATGTCTGCTAAGGATCTTAATATGGCTGATTTTGAAATTTCAGGATACAGTGTGACAGCATGGATTAAAGATATTAAGAGTAAGTTAGAGGTATCTGGTCTGAAGAAAGAAGAGTCTGATTTGAAGAAAATGGAGAGCAAGTTGGACAAGTTGCTTTCTGATGATAAGAAAACAGAGCTGGAAATTGATGAGATTGCTGCTTTATTGAAGTAAAAAAGAGAATAATACAATAGGTAGTATATTTTATAAAATCACATACTATATATAGCGGTTAGATAGATTGAAACTACTATATATAGTAACAAAATGGACAAGAAATATCGGTTTCTTGCGAAGTTTAGAAAGAGAGGAAATATGAAAATTTTAGAAGGACACGAAAAAGAATACAAGGATTGGTATGATAAGAATAGTGACGGTTATGGTAGAGCTTGTTTTACATATGCTGAAAGATGGGCAGAAATGTTAGAGAACAAGATTGAATCTTCTACAGAAGATGCTATGAAAGTTATTGTTGATAATGCTGATAAGTTAAGCCATGAAGCAGACACAGAGGGCATAACAGGGGTTATGTACGGATACGCAGTTAGTATTCTTTCACAATGTTGGGAATACGGAGAGTATTTAAGAAAGTGGCACAATAAGGAATACAACTATGATGGCAATGGTGTTGTAAATCCAGCAATTTTGACAATCGGTTAAAAGAATATAAAAGCAAAGAGAGGACAATTAAAATGACAAGTTACGAATTTGAAAAAGCTGCAAAGAATGCAGTGATTCAGACATTGAGTGAAAATATCAGTATTGACCAGTTGGATCTTGTGTGGTTTGCACATGAGTTAGGTTATAAGAAATGTACTATTTGGGGACAGCCAATGGGTAACAAGTATGCGGAAGTTACTTATAACAGAGATAAAGATGAGATGTATGTAGATATTTATCAGAAGATTATTAACAACAAGATTTCGTCTGATGAGTTCAATTTTGAAGCGTAAAGGAGAATATACATATGAGTAATTTGAAGGAAAAATTAACAAAAGGTGGAGCAACGACAGTTATTGTCATTACAATTTTAGCTGTATGCTATGGGCTTAGTTGGATTGTTACATGTGGAATCATTAAGCTTATTACAATGTGTTTTGGATTAACATTTAAGTGGTCTATTGCAACTGGTATTTGGTTGATTATCTGTATTTTAAGGTCAGTTTTCAATGTAACAGTGAAGAAATAGAGTCGAAGGAAACTGACATTTACTGATACAGATTGGAGAATATTATTATGGAATATAAAAGAGGTCGTAGAGCGTGTCTTAATTTGATACGAGATCCAGTAGATAATTACATAGAACATAGAGATGAGATCGAAGAAGTTCTTAAACAATTCACAGTAGCTCCACGAAATAAAATATCTAAAGTAGATACAGACCAATGGTTATATGTTAGTTCAGCTCGACAAGATAAAAAATATGTAAGAGCTGTCGAGATTTGTAAAGGTAGTAAGTTTTACAGTACAGATGAAAATGATCTATACGAATTAGATAAAGAGTTGAATAAACTTGGATTTAAGACAAATTGCGATACAGGAACTTTAAGTATTGCAGTTTTGGAAGAACCTGAAACAGAGAATATATAGTTGGAGGTGAGAGATGTGAGTATGGTGAATTTAAATTTACACACAATTGTATTGATTGTGCTATGTCACTTAATTGGTGATTATGTATTACAATGTGATTTTATTGCACAGACAAAAGGAAAGAATTGGTATCATTTATTTGTACATTGTGCATTATATTGTGTTCCATTCTTAATAGTATTCGGTTGGACATGGCAGTTGGCAGCAATCTTTATTTCACATCTGATTATTGATCCGTTAAAGGCAAGATGGAATAAGATTACATACACTACAGACCAGACATTACATTATATAATCGGAATGCTTTATCTTATTGGTTAATCAACCAAACAATTTCCCAAAATGAAAATCGAATATAGAATAAACATATAGGAGAATCTTATGTGGATTAACGGAACAAAATATGAAGTAGAAAAACTGAAATATAGACAGAGAATATCTTATTTAGAGAATCTTATCTGTCCATGTGAGTCACATGATTATGTTGAAATAGCTCACGAAATTATAGACGAATATAGTACAGTAAAACACATTTTCAGATGTAAGAAATGTGGAAAATTACACGATGAATTAAGTTCAGTGTAAATCACTGTTTCTTTGTGAAATTTGAGGAGGTGAGAAAAGTGTCACAGTTTAGATTTAATGAAGATTTTGCAAATAATTGGAAGTCAGGACAGATTGTTACTTGTGAAGAAAAAGAGAATGGTTATTTAATTGATAAAGTTGCACTTATTGAAAAGGAAGAACTTCTGAAACATGGTGAATTTATCACAATGAATGTTGAGATTTTAGGACATATGGAATCAAATGGCGCAGATGATTTATTTGTGTATGATAGAGATTTTAAACCAGGAGACACAGTGCAACATTTCAAAGGTGGTTTCTATAAGATTGTTGCCATTGGAACTAATACAGAAACAGAAGAAAAGATGGTTGTATATCAGAGTTTAAAGGATAAAAGAGTATGGATTAGACCATATGAAATGTTTATCAGTGAAGTGGATAGAGAGAAATATCCAAACGCTGATCAGTCATATAGACTTATCAAAGTAAAGATTACTGTATAAATAGAGAATATAAGTGGTGGAAAATGAAGAATTTAGATACACAGCTATGTAAAGCAAAATTATTAAATTCTAACATATGGATTACAGGATTTTATGCGAGTAAACAAGAGACTACATATTGTTTTAAAGAAGATAATGATAGAAATCCTATTCAGACACATCATTATATCATTTGTGATGAGATGACAGATTGGGGATTGCCAAATGTGTTTAGAGAATATGAAATAGATCCAAACACGTTATGTAGATGTACTGGCAGTCATGATAAGAATGGCAAGTTAATCTTTGAAAACGACATTCTAAACGGAGAATTATATAATGTAGTCTCTTATGGAAATGGTGAGAATGAATTTCTCGGAATGAATGTTGGTTGGTATGTTCAGAGAGATAACTTTGAATCATGGTGTGAATTAAATGATTTGGAAATGTATGAAGTAACGGGAAATATCTTAGATAATCATTAGTCTTGAACAATTCAGTTCAAAAAATTCCAAAACAAAATGTCTCGAAAATTATATAAAGCATTCATGTATGGGTGGAAGAACAGCATACCCTTGGGTTTGTACGCTCAAAAATCACTGTTGAAGATAGATTTTTACATAAATTTATTTTCTGTGTTCCGTCCATTTGGGCGTTTAGATAGATTGTTTTATTAACAATATTTATATAAATTTTTTAATTTTAAGGAGGAAAAATTTTAATGAAGGAACTCAAAAATTTAGTAACAGTAACAGGAAAGCTTGTAAAGAACAACATCGAGGAGTTTACTACAAAGAAGGGTGAGGAAGCTATCGGAGGAAGTCTCGTATTAAGAACTGCTGACGATAGTGAGCATGAAATCAATTTCTTTGCTTACAAGTATAAGAAGGATGAGAATAAGAATTTCACTTCTGAGGAGAGTTATTTCTACAAGCAGTACACAGATGCAATGAATCTCAAGGATATTGAACATTGTGCAGAGGGAGAGACACCTGACATTATCTCTATTACAGATGGCATGTTTACAGCAAACGATTTCAAGGGTAACGATGGAAATGTTGTATCTACAAATAAGATTTCAGCAAGATTCATCAATAGAGTTGAGCCAAAGGATTATGAGAGTACAGTTCTCGAAGCTAAATTTGAGGTAGAAGGTATTATCGAATCTATCACTGATGAGGTTGTTAAGGAAGTACCTACTGGGAATCTTACAATTAGAATGAATGCTATTGGTCAGAGAGCTGATGGATTTGGCAAGGATGCCAAGTATGAAGCTGATTCACTTATTCCAATTAAGATGACAGTTGATAAGTCAATGGCAGATGCATTCAGAAGTGCAGGTTACTACGATGGATGCTTTACAAAGCTTGCTGGTGTAGTTATTAACTCTGTTGATATTCAGGAAGTTGTAGAGAAGGCTGCATTTGGTACAGATATTGTTAAGAAGGTAAAGACAACAATTAGAAAGAATGATGTTAAGTCTGGTGTTGCGGCTTCAACAGTATTTGAGCATGAACTTACACAGGATATTATCGACACATTAAAGTCTAAGAGAAAGGCTAAGTTAGCAGAGATTAAGGCTGGTGAATCATCTTCTCAGACAGCAGAAGGATTCCAGAAGAATACTAGCACACCTGCTCCACAGACTACATATAATCCATTTGCACAGCAGCAGTAAAATAAAAAGCCTACTCAAGAGTAATCTTGGGTAGGCGAATAATAAGAAACTTAAATGTAAAGGAGATAAACAAAACATGGTTGGAAATTTATTAGATTTAACACCAAATAAGGTGTCAGTTGACTTAACTCAGTATTCTACAGTTTGGATGGGAGATACAGGTGTTGGTAAAACAACAACACTCATGAAGTTTTTGAAGGAACTCGTACCTGACAAAGATCCGTTTTTCTTAGAGTTTGAAGATAGATATCAGAACATTCCTGGTATTATGGCGCAGAAAGTTGATACAATGTCTGATTTTAAGTCAATTATTGGACAGTTAAGAAATCCAGCACTCAAGCAGAAGTTCTCTTGTATTGTAATTGACACACTTGATAAATATGAAGAATTTTGTGAGAGATATGTACTTGAAAATAGAGATGCAGAAATCTTAAAGGATGTTGGTGCATTTGGTGAAGGTTCTCTTCGTTTTAAGAGTGCATTAAGAAATATTGGTATCATTCAGAGCCTTGGGTATACAGTACATTTCATTGCACAGTCAACACATAGTAAAGATTTCGATACAAAGAAAGAAAGTGACGCTTTAAAGCTTAACAAGAATACATTTTCTTACTGTAGAGAAGCAGCTTATCTCGTTGGATATATGTATAGAGAGAAAGATGAGAGATTTATCACATTTAAGAAAACAGAGAAATATCCAGATTTAAAGGATACATTCGGTCTTCCTGATAAAATCAATGTTAAAGATCTCAAGAAGGCTTGGACAAAGGCTGTTGAAGATTTAGGTGGAGATTTCACTACTAAGGAGAAGACAATTGATAAGACTGCACCAGTTGAAGACTTTGAAGCTATTAAAGCAAAGGGTATTGAACTTGGTGGTTTACTTGCATCAAATGGTCATCTTGCCGAAGCAACGGCTGTTCTTCAGAGAAATCTTGGTCTTGATGATAATGGAAATGTAAAGATGTTTGATACTCTTAGAGATACACAGCTTGATTTAACAAAGGTTGTTGTTATGGAACTCGAAGAGTTAGTAGAGAAATTTGGAATTAAGGCTTAGAAATAAGGGAGGGATTCTTCCCTCCTGTTCTTTGTGAAGAGGTGTATATGGCTAGATTATCAACATGTAAAGGTTGTGGGAAAAAATTGCAACCAGAAGAAAAATACATACATGCTTCAAAAACATATTGTGAAGAGTGCTATAAGAAAATTGAAAGAGAATCTACTGAATATAAACAGTTGATTGAATTCATCTGTAATAACTATGAGTTAGATAAACCAACAGGTTTTATGCTTAAACAGATTAAGGAACTTAAAACTGAATATGGATATTCATATGCAGCTATGACTTATACACTTTGGTACTGCAAAGAAATATTAAACAAGTCCTTGATTGAAAAGTATGGTGTAGCATTAATTAAACATTATTACGATGAAGCAAAGGATTATTATTCACAGCAAGAAAAATTAAAAGAGCAAATCAACAAATTGTCAGATGTGGAAGTTAAAACAAAAGTTGTTAAAAAAACTTCTATGAACTCTAATAAAAAATCAGCATCTTTGATAGATTTGGGAAATTTGTTAGAAGGTGGTGATTCAAATTAATTTTAATCAACAGGTAGATAAAAAGGCTATTTTCTTATTATTTGGATGTTATTGTTTGAATCCAAGATATGTATTAGATGAAAAATATTCAACAAATACAAATGATTATCCTGAGAATTTTCATAAAATGATTTGGGGAGCAATTGTAAACATTGCGAAGAAAGGTAATGTTGAAAAGATTACACCTATTGATATTGAAAATGAGATTTCTCAGTTTGATACGGCAATTTCACTTTGGAAGAATAATGATGGTTGGGGATATATTGAGTCAGCCATAGAGATGTCTTCTGATAAAATCATGAATGTTGGTAAATATTATGATGATGTTCGTAAGTATTCAATTGTTAGGAATGCTGTAGAATCATTAAAAATGGATATCAGTTTTTTATATGATGAGAATGATGATGAGAAGTTAGAAGCATTCAATAAATTGACAAGTATGGATGTTCTCAATGAAATAAATAATAAATTTATGGATTTCAAATCTATGTGGAAGAATATGTTTGGAGATAACTATTCATTCAAAGCAGGAGATGGAATTACAGATAGATTAAGAGAACATAAAGAGCAACAGAATGTATATGGTTATCCTTTTCAATCTGGATATTTAACAACTGTGTATAGAGGTATGCGACCTAAGAAATATATATTAAGAAGTTCTGTATCTGGTGGTGGTAAATCAAGAAGTTCTCTTGCTGATGGTTGCAATATGGTATCTGACCGAATATACGATTGGAGTAAAAAGGAATGGATATCTACAGGTGACAGTCAGCCAGTATTATTTATTTCTACTGAGTTGGAAAAAGATGAAATCCAGGATATTATTCTTGCACATGTAAGTGGCATTGAACAGGATCGAATTGAAACTTGGGATGACATTACACCAGAAGAAGAAAAAATTCTTGAAGAGTCAGCAAAATATATTGAAACATATGAATATTATGTTGAGTATATGCCTGATTTTACTATTGACCTCATTTCTGAAACAATCGAAAAATATATCTTAAATCATGGAATAGTCGCTTGTTTTTTTGATTATATCAACGATTCCCCTTCATTATATGAATATTATTACAATAAAACACACACAAGATTAAGAACCGATCAGATTCTTTTTTTATTCAGTGCAGCATTAAAGTCTGTATGTAATAAGTTTGGTATATATTTGGGTTCAGCAACACAGTTAAACGACAACTATAAAGAAGACAACAATAAGGATGCAGGTGCTTTAAAGGGTTCGAAGGCTATTATTGAGAAAGCCGATGGTGGTATTTTAGCACTTCCTGTAACTCATAAGGATTTAAAAAAGCTAAAACCAATTCTTGAAAGTGATGGAAGTTTTGGAAAATTAGTTCCGAATATGTCATATTACATATTTAAAAATCGTGGTGGTAAGTGGAAGACAATTATTATTTGGACAAAGCTTAATATGGGAACTATGAGAGAAGTTGACTGCTTTGTAACAGATTACAATTATGAACTCATAACTGATATTGAACAAACACTTATTGATTTTAAGCTCGATGATGTAGGTGATGTTGGAATTATTGAAACAGATGTAGATGTTTCAGGTTCAGATTTAGCGACAGAATTATCAAAAGTATCTAAGTAGGGAGGTATACGATGACCGCCCAAGAATTAAAAGAGAAGTTAAAAGAAGAAGATATTAGAAAGTTGCTCATAGAAATGGGAGCGACTTTCTATTATGAAGATGATGATATGTGGATTACAGATACCATATGTCATCATGGTACAAAGCCTAAATTGTATTATTATAAAGATTCAAAGTCTTTCCATTGCTATACAGAATGTGGTCAGTTGGACATTATTGGTGTAGTAATGGGATATAAAGATTATGAACAAGAAGAATTTCAGAAAGCAATTAATTGGATATGTGTAAAGCTTAATCTCGATAATTGTGAATATGGATTCGGAAAACAAGAACAAATATCTGATTGGGAATTCATTAGGAAGTATAAGAAGAGTAGTAAAAAAGAAGCCAAAGAAAAACCATTAGTTCCATATGATAAAAGTGTTTTGAATATATTTCAAAAGATGTACACAGACGAATGGATTAAAGAGGGAATATCCATAGAGACTATGGAAAAATACAATATTCTTTATTCTACATGGCAACAGAAAATTATCATTCCTCATTTTGATGTGAATAATCAATTGATAGGAGTTCGTGGAAGATCCTTAATAGATGAAGATATTGAATTGTTTGGTAAATATACTCCATTTAAAGTTGGAAGAAGATTTTATAATCATTCACTTGGAATGAATCTATTTGGATTAAATCATAACCTTAAAGCTATTCAGAAGAAAAGAAAAATCATGCTAGTAGAAGCTGAAAAATCTGTTTTCCAGACAGACACAATGTTTGGAGAAGATAATTTTACAGTTGCGTTATGTGGAAGTAATCTAACCGATTATCAAAAAGGAATGATTTTAATGCTTTGTGTGAGAGAAGTTATAGTCGCATTGGACAAGCAATATGAAACTATTGATTCTGATGAATGTAAAAAATGGGCTAAACATATAAAAGATAAAATCGTTGACAAATTGAGCCCGTTTGTAACTGTTTCGGTTCTTTGGGACACAAATGACTTACTTAAATATAAGGATAGTCCAACAGATAGAGGAAAAGAAACTTTACTTCAACTAATGGAGAATAAAATATATGTAGGAACTAATCAATAAGGAAGGAGTGTAGATTTGAGTTTCAAATACGATATATTAGGTCACGTAAGGTTCGGAAATGAGTTGGAAGATATTTTGAAATTAAAAGGTATCAAAGATATAAACTCCTTCCTGAATCCTACTGTTAAAAATACAGAGAGTGAATTGCTCTTTGATAATATTGAGAAAGCAAGAGATGTGTTTGTAAAACATATTGAAAATAAAAGTGTGATAGATTTATTAGTGGATTGTGATGTTGATGGATTTACATCAGCATCTAATATCTATCAATACATAAAAAGAATAAATCCAAACATTGAAATAAGATGCTTCATTCATAAAGGTAAAATACATGGATTATCTGAATTTGTGGATTCAATGTGTGAAGATGATTCAAAACTCATTATTGTACCAGATGCAGGATCAGGAGATTCAAAAGAATGTAAGAAACTTATTGAACGTGGAAAAGATATTATTATTTTAGATCATCATAGTATTGATGCATCTGATAATCCAGCGATAGTAGTAAACAATCAGCTTTCAGATAAAATAACTGACAAAGCTATGACAGGAGTTGGAGTTACATATAAATTTACAAAGCTATTAGATAACTATTATGGTGTAAATTATGCAGATGATTATTTGGATTTAGTTGCATTGGGAATGATTGGAGATAGAGCTGATACAGTTAATCTTCAAACAAGATACCTTATATTAAAAGGATTGGAACAGATACGAAATAAAGTTAATAAAAATAAACTTATATCTGTTCTAGTAGAGGCTCAAATGTATTCAATGAATAATAAAATCACAATAAACGGAATTGGATTTTATGTATGTCCTCTTATGAACTCAATGATTCGATTGGGAGAATATGAAGATAAGTGTTATATGTTTGAAGCACTATGTAATTCAGATGAAATGCTTGACAGAAAAGTACGAGGAAAAGGTGTAGTCAATATGACTATTCAAGAATACATTCTAAAGGCTTGTCAATCATCAAATAGAAAACAGAAAAAAATAACAGAGGAAAGTGCTGCTGTTTTATCTGAGGAAATTAATAAGTTTAATATGGACAAATTACCTATTCTTGTATGTAATGCAAGAGATGATGTTGATAGTAATTCGACAGGTCTTATTGCTAATAGACTTGCTGATCAGTATCAAAGACCATGTTTGTTGATGAGACGAAGAGGTGATATTTGTAAAGGAAGTGGTCGTGGTAGTGATAAATGTGAAATATTAGACTTTAATCAATGGTGTAAAGATACAGGATTATTTAATAAGGTAGAAGGTCATCCAGGAGCATTTGGATGTGAGATTAATTTTGAAAACACAAACAAGCTGTTCTCATTACTTTCTACAATGCGAAAGATTGATGAGCCAACATATCATGTATATAACGTGTATGATGCAAATCAGATTCATGATCAAATCATTAAAAATGTTGCAAAATGGGATGTGATTTGGGGTAACACAGTAAGTGAACCTATCTTTCTTATTAAGAATATTCCGTGTAATAAATATAATCTTTATCTATTGGGTTCAAAACAGAATAAGATTGAATTTACATATCACAATATTAAATTTGTAAAGCAGACAAAAGGTAGTTCACTAGCTTCTTTATATAAAGAGATTATTTCCATTGGTGATAATTTTGAATTTGATATTGTCGGTAGATTTTCGATTGATTATAAATCTGGTAAAGCTGCCCAAGTAATAGTTGAAGATTGGATGTTTTATAAAAGTGACAAAGTACAAGGATTTTTCGGATAAGGCGGTGGTTTAAATAATAGATAAAAGTAGGATTTGGGGCTACGATTTCGAGGTGTACTCGAAGATTAATTGGTTTTGTGTAACTTTTATTAATCACGAAGATAGAACAAATGAAGTTGTAGTAGTAAATGATAAACAAAAATTAACAGATTTCTATAATAAACATAAGGATAATATTTTTATCTCATATAACGGCAGACAATATGATACAGGAATTTTTAAAGGTATTCTTGATGGAATGAATGTCGGATATGTAAATGATAAACTAATCAAGGAAGGTAAGAAACCTTTTCAAGTAGTGAAAAATGCAAAAAAATATCCTTTGAATGATTATGATGCTATCCTTAAAGATAAATCATTAAAGCAGTTGGAAGCATTTATGGGTGATGATATTCGTGAAACAGAAGTGGACTTTAATATTGACAGACCACTTACAGACGAAGAAATAAGACAGACATTATATTACAACAGACATGATGTAATCGAGGTATTAAGAGTTCTTGATTATTGTTGGGATGATTTTGAAGGTCAGTTAGATATTATTGAGTTGTATGGACTTGATATGTCATACTTCACGAAAACAAAAGTTCAGTTGGCAGTTTCTCCAAAAATTCTAAATGCTGTGAACCAGCACACTCTCGATGATGAATTTGATATTCGTCTTCCTGAAACAATCAAATTATCAGATAAATATAAATTTATTTCAGAATGGTATCTCAATCCTAAGAATTGGAGATATAAAGAACATTTACGTTCCGAAGATGATCAACATAACAATCAGTTATGCTGTACAGTTGCAGGAATTCCTCATGTATTTGCATGGGGAGGATGTCATGGTGCAGATGATAAACAGGCTGTGTTTGAAGGAATTATTCTTCATGCCGATGTTGCATCTATGTATCCAACAACAGATATTGAGTATGGATTGTTGAGTAGAAAATTTAAGAATCCTGATGACTTTAAACAGATGAGAAATTTCAGATTGAAACTTAAAGCTGAAGGTAATCCAAAGAATAAGGCATTAAAACCTATGATAAATGGTGTATATGGAGCAGGAAAAGATAGAAATAATCCATCTTATGATCCGTTAATGGCAAATCTGACTTGTATATTTGGTCAGATGTTTATTCTTGATTTGATTGATAAGCTTGAACCTTATTGCAGATTATTACAAACAAATACAGATGGTATTTTTGTTCTTTGTGAGAATGAAGATATGAAGAATAAGGTAATTGAAATCACAAATGATGTAGGTAAACGACTTAAAATGGAATTTGAGATTGATGAATACACTAAGTTAATTCAAAAGGATGTAAATAACTACATTGCAGTTATGAAGAATGGTAAATTGGAATGTAAAGGCGCAATGGTAAAATTCAATAAACCTATTGATAATGATTTACCTATTCTCAATGATGCAGTTAGAAATTACCTTGCATCTGGAATTCCAGTTGAACAGACAATCAATGAATGTACAGAATATATCAAGTTCCAAAAGGTCATTAAATTGTCTGCAAAATACAAAGAGATTTGGTATGGCAATGGTATAGCTGCAAAAGATGGAAAGATTACTTCAATAAATGGAGAATTATTAAAGGGTAAAGTACATAGAGTATTTGCCAGCAAAAGAACATCAGACGGATCTATTTATAAATTGAAAGTAGAAAAAGGTGTTAAATCCTATGAACAGTTTGCAAATACACCTAATCATTTATTTATAGATAATGAAGATATTCATGAAAAGAATATTCCTGAATATTTAGACAAAGAGTATTACATCAATGAAGCAAAGAAACGAATTGAGATGTTTTTAACCAAAGATGAAGAAAAAGTAGATGAAACGCCAAATATTTTATTCAAATGTATGTGTGAGAGTCCTACATTTTATGACTTTTTGGAGAAGTGTTCAGAGAATAATATAACGAAGAAAGTTTTAGAACAGTATCTTATTGCAGATTGTTGTTCAAATTATGGAAAGACAAAAAAATTGTTACTGTTTAGAGATTATTTTCTTATGTTATATGGGAAAGATAAAATAACAGTAACTACATTGCATAAAAAATTCTCTGATGAAAATATCAAATCTATTATCATTTCTAATGCTGAACTGTCGAAAACAGGAAAGTCTTATAACAATCTAAACTCTAAGAAAGCTCTTTTAGAAATATTCAATTATATTCCAGATGAACACATTGATCCATATGAAATTATGGAGATGCAAGTTAATAAGTTTGGAACAGTAAGATATAAAGATTCAAAACTTATTAATAGATATTTTGTTTTAAATACTCGAAATATCATTGCTCCAAATCTAATTCTTTATAACATGGGAAACGGAGAAATTCAGTATAGGAAGATTAAGAAAGAGATATTTAAAATTCTTCCTTTACAGGATGGTGACATCATTGATGTTAAAAACTCAGAGAAACAATTTGGTATGAAGATTGTAGGTAAGGATGATGAAGGAAAAAACATTGTAGTTGCTGATATAGACAAAGAATATGATGTAATTACTCAATATGACATTGTTTATAGGAAGTTTGGTAAAGGAAATTCGCTTCTAACAGATTGTGAGGTATGCTAGTGGAAGAGGAAAAGATTTTAAAACTTGAATGTACTTTGGATAGAATTTTCTATCCAAAGTATTGTAAAAAAGTTGAATCTGGTGAATTCGCTATATTCAGTGCCGTTATAACAAAATGGCTTGAAAATAAGGTAGAGGATTTATATACAATCAAGATGAAAGGAAATTGCTGCACGCTTGAATATGGAACAACATATAAGGTGTTTTGTAAATTAGCTGAAACACACGAACAATATGGTGATACATATGAGATCGTATATATCAGTAAATGTATTGATATTTCAAGTAAGGATAAGCAAAAAGAATTTCTCAAAAATGTATTAAATGAGAATCTTGTTGATAAATTATTTGATGAATATGACGATGTGCTTCAACTTTTGGAGAATAGAGATGTAAAATCTCTTATGAAAATCAAAGGTATTGGTAATCAGGTAGCTTTAAAAATGATTGATGAATACGAAGAATCAAAAGATTATAGTTCTATTTACATGGAACTTGGACAGTTGGGATTGACTCATACATTCATTAAAAAATTAGTAGATTTTTATCATTCACCAGATACAGTAATTGATATTGTGAGGAATAATCCATACGATTTAGTACGTGTGGATGGTGTAGGATTCAAGAAAGCAGATGAAGTTGCTTGTAAAGTAGGAATTGGTCAGTATGACATTAGACGAATCAAAGGATTTTTATTACATCACTTAAATGACCAAGGAGAAGCAGGTAAGAGTTATCTTAATTATCAGGAACTTATGAAAGCATTGTATGATACTTTGGGATTTGTGCCAGAAGAGGTTGTAAATGCTACTGCAAAACAGATGATTGATAATGAAGATGTAATTGTACTTGATAATGGATCGAAAATTGCACTTAAAAAGTTTTACAATTTGGAGAATAACATAATGAAAGAACTTATGAGACTTCAGATTGGACTTGTGAAAGTAGTAGAAAATGATTCAGATGAAGTAAGTATTCACGATGATTATATTCCAAAGTCATTCAATATTGGTAATTGGGAATCAATTGTTAAAAAAGTAGAAGAAAAACAAGGCTTTGATTTTACAGAAGAACAGAGAGCTGCTATCAAATTGAGTCTTGACAATCATGTTATGGCTTTAACTGGTCTGGCTGGTGCAGGAAAAACCAGCACAGCCAATGGTATTTGTTCATTATATGACGATTACAATATTTTAGCTTGTGCGTTATCTGGTAAAGCAAGTGTAAGAATCACAGAAGCGACTGGATTACCTGCAAGTACAATTCATAGAGCTTTAGGATATCAAAATGGTGAGTTTATGTTCAACAAAGAGAATAAATTAGCAGTAGATATTGTTCTGATTGATGAAGCAACTATGATAAACGGTACATTGTTTTTATCTTTACTAGAAGCAATTCCAACAGGTGCAAAAGTAATTATTATGGGAGATGTTCAACAGCTTACTCCAATCGGTAATTGCCAGGTATTCGCTGATATTCTTGATAGTAATGTACTTCCAGTTGTAAAACTTACAAAGCCACATAGACAGGCACTTATGAGTGGTATCATTCCAACATCAATTAAAGTAGCGAAACAGGAACAGATTTTTGATAATAAATTTGAAGGAAATGCTATTCTTGGTGAATTAAAAGATATGGAATTAGATATATCAAATTCAAAAGAGTCTATGGCAGATTGTATTATTCGACACTTCCAAATAGAGATGGAAAAATTCAACGACATCATGGAAGTTCAAGTATGTGTTCCTATGAGATTAAAAGGGGAACTATCTTGTTATAATCTTAACACAAAAATCCAAAATCTTTATAATCCAAAATTCAATGATGGTAATGAGATTGAAATTTTCTTAGAGAAAAAGAATGATGAAGCTAAGAAATATATTATTAGAGTTGGAGATAAGGTACTTAACACAAAAAATAATTATAAGTGTACAAATACTGATGGTGATGTAACACCAGTATTTAATGGAAATATAGGCATTGTTAAAGCAATCGAAGATAACGGATATTGCACAATTGATTTTGTTGGTATTGGTGAAGTGTTATTCAGTAAAGGTGATTCAAAAAATCTTGAACTTGCATATGCTTGTACAGTTCATAAAATGCAAGGATCTGGTTTTACTTCAACCATTGTTGGTATGGACACAGGAAGTTACATAATGAATAATTCAGAATTGCTTTACACAGCAATCACAAGAGCAAAGAAATATTGTGTGTTAGTTGGTAACAATTATGCTATTACAAAAGCTATCCAAACAAAAGAGGTAAAAACAAAGCAGACATTTTTAAAAAATATGTTACTTGAAAACGCTTATAGATTAAAAGAAGATGAAAAAGGAGAATAAATATATGGCGAACATTTATGAATTAACAGGACAATTCCTTCAGCTTTTAGATATGTTAGAGGATGAAGAAGTAGACGAGCAGGTAATTATGGATACTCTTGAATCAGTTGAGTATGAGATTGAGGACAAGGCTGATGGATATGCAAAAATTATCAAAGCTCTTGAAGCAGATGTAGATGGTATTCAGAAAGAGAATGATAGACTTACATCTCGTAAAAAGACATATGAGAATAGAATTAAGTGGTTAAAGCAGAATCTTGAAATGTGTATGAGAGCAACTGGTAAGAAGAAGTTTACAACTGATTTATTCTCATTCAACATTCAGAAGAATGGTGGTAAGAGAAAACTTACAATTGATGTGGATGTAGAGAATATTCCAGAAGAGTATCGTATTAAGCAGCCAGACGCAGTTAATGGAGATAAATTAAGAGAATATTTAAAAGAGAATGGTCTTGAAGGTCAGGATGGTTCACTTAATTGTGAATGGTGTCATTTAGAGCCACAGGGAGAGAGTTTGAGAATCAGATAATAAATTTGGATTTCTGGAATACCCATAAATAGGGCGTTTCAGAGACTCAAAAAGCCAAGGAAAGACGGATTTCTTTTGCATACAATATATAGTGTGTATACAACATAAAAACATACTATATGTTGTATGTTAGAACAATAAAAATAACAAAATAGGAGAATTTATGGGTTCAACAAGAGACAATACATATACAAACACAAATAATAGAACATTTTATCTGTCTGACGATGTAGATAATGAATCTATTGGTAAATTAATATGGGATATCTTATATCAGATTCGAGAAGACGATAAAACAGATGAAAAAGAGAAAGATTATAAACGTGAGCCAATTAAACTATACATCAACTCGTATGGTGGATCTGTTTATGATATGTGGGGATTAATTGATATTATACTCAATAGCAAAACTCCAATATATACATATTGTACAGGATATGCAATGAGTGCAGCTTTTAAGATTTTCTTAGCAGGACATAAAAGATTTTGCTACAAACATTCAACATTTATGTATCATCAGATGAGTTGTTGGAGAAGTGGTAAATATCAGGACTTAGTTGAAGATAGAGAAGAGATGGATTGGTTGAATAAAAAGAATGAAGAATATGTAATCGACAGAACAAATCTCACACAAGATGATATTAAGGAAATTCGTGAAAAGAAGAAAGATTTCTATATCCATTCTGATAAAGCAGTCAAGTATGGAATTGTCGATGAAGTTTTATAGAGAACAGAGAATAATGCAGTAACAATAAACGACAGTTTCTTGTGAAAATTAGGAGGTAGAAATGAAAGTAATAAATCTGATTAATAAATTGAATGAAATTGGATATGACGAAAATACAGAGCTGACTTTTAGTTGCGTAGATGGAGATTCAGGCGAATGTTATGACGTTCCATTTGATGAAATTAGTTTTGGAGAATATTTAACTGGTGAACCTTATCATAATGACGTAATTGATATAAGTTTAGATGTTGATTCAGTAAAAGATTATATCAAAGCTAAATCTGATGGATATATGAATGACATGATTGATGAAATAAGAAAAGTCTTATGTAAACACGATCCTTGGAGAAATTAAAGTAACAGGAATCCATTTTTATATAGAGATTAGGAGGTAAAAAATGAGTTCAAACAGAAACAATAGTAGTTCAGGTATTGGAATTTGCGGAGTATTAACAATTGTGTTTATTGTACTCAAATTAGTAGGTGTTATTAATTGGTCTTGGTTATGGGTATTGTGTCCATTATGGATTGATATTTTACTTACTGTTATTGTGTTGGTAATTATTACCATTATTGACAAAATGACAAGAAAGAAAACGTGGAAGAGTGAGAGAATAAAATGGTAAATTTAATTATGTATCAGAGAGATTGTGTAGACGCTTTTAGAATGGAATTTTCTAAAGAAGATATTAAGCATAATTCAGAAGTAAAGAAACTCGCTAAATTTATTAATCGTCAAGGAAGGAAAATTGACAGAATCAATAAAATAAGAAGAAGTGTTTTAGGATACAAGTAAGGAGAATAGCATAATATGAAAATTTTAGCTTTAACAATTTTATTTATTTTGATGTTTTTTAGAATTAACGGTACACCAAGCGCATTAAGTAAAACATTGTGGCGAAAGAGAATGATTAAGCAGCTTGCAAAAAATAAAGAGAATAATAATGGAGAGCCACCGAGCGATACGCTACAAAGGGGTGCAATATTGACTGTATTCTTTATGGAGTTATTCTTAATTATCTTTTACATAGTGTTAGGAAACAAAATTGGAACAACTGAGTTTATTGTAATGTCTGCATTGCAGGTATTCGCTTGCTTATGGTCATTGGGTGTAAACCTGTCAGAAGTAAAAACAGCTTTTAGTTACAATATTGAAAATTTTAAGTTTCACAGATTCCAGTTGTTGTTTAATGTGGTGTTAGATTATATCTATTATCCGTGGGCGATTTATATGTTACTGAAGTAGCAAGAAACCATTATTTCTTGTGAAGGATTAGAAGGTGAGAATATGAAAAAGTGGTTAGTAAAACGACCACATGATGAAGTTATTGTAACAATAATGAAGAACAAATCCGATGCATCATATTCTTTTATCAATTTGACCAAAGAACATATTATTTGTCCCTATAGATTCAATAGTGTAAATGATGCATTAAGGGATATGGACAGGCTGAAAGATAGTGGCAAAATTATTGATTACTTGAAATTATAATTACTATGGATTTAAATTTTATGTGGAGAATTTTATGAGTGAATTAAAAGAGATTATTAAAAATTCAGACAGATATAATGAGTTTATATTGCTAGACAAACCTATATCATTTAAAGAGTTATTTAAAAATGAAAATTTTGATTGTGTTCAACTTCATTCAACACATATATTATCGTACAAAAACGGAGTTAAAGATATTGTAGGATTCTGTGGGGTATTTAGTTGGATAAATAATACCGTAGAATCATTAGATGGCGATTCTTATAGAGACAATTTTAATTTACTTGGTTATAAAAGATTTACAACACAAGATAAAGATAAATGTATTGATATTCTTACAGAAGATTGGTGATAGTTGCCACGTTTTCTATTTAATATTCGTTTCATTTCTTAGAGCAATTCGCTCAAATTTCCATAGACAAAAAAGAGAATAAATAATCAGGAAGTGTAAAAATGAATAAGAAATTATTATTGGTAATTATTATCATCTTGCTGCTTATTTTAGGCATATTTATCAGCTTATGTATGAGTAAAATGATTTTCAATTTGATAATGAATTCTAATATGCCCAATTGGTTAAAGTGGATAATACTAAGAAGTTATTAAGAAAGTAGGTGAATACATGGAATGGAATGTATATTTTCATGACTTCAACAGAAATGAAATTATTACATATAACATATTTAGACATTATAAGTTTAATGAAGAAGTTCAGAAATTAATTAATAGTAAAATTGATAAGACAGAATTCAAGGAAAAGCTAAGAAAAGAACTCATGTATTGGTTTTGGTCAAAATGTGAATATGAAATAGTTATATTACCTTGGGTTGGTAGAAATAAAGAAGAAGCTGAAGTTAAGATTGATATACATGACCAAGTTATGCTGAATTTTGATAGATTTGTTGATTACTGTTGGTCATTTAAGGAGAAATAATATTATGGGAACAATTACAATTTTATCAGAAACAACTAAGAATCCTATTACATTAATGGGGCAAAGGGCAGGAGTGTGTTGGGGAGCAAATGTTTCTGACAATGAAAAGAATTATAAGCGTGGATTAGACTGTATTAAGTCAGGGCATGGACGTGTTATGGAATATGTCAATGTAGAAATGATTATTGATGGATATTCCGCTAAAGTTTTAAGAGAATATTATACACATATTGGTGGAGCACCAACAAGATTACAAGCAAGTACAAGATATATTGATTATTCTAAAGGAGAAGGTTTTGGTTATGTGACACCATCATCATTCAAAAAAAATGAAAATGTTGAATATGAATGGCACGGATTAATGACATATATCAATGATCGTATAAGATTTTTTATAGAACATGGAGTTTCAGTCGAAGATGCAACAATGGCGTTACCATTAGCATATTCATCAAAAATGGTAGACAAGCGTAATCTTAGAAATCTTGTTGATATGAGTAGGCAACGTATGTGCAGTCGTGCTTATTGGGGATACAGAGAGTTATTCAAAGACATTTGCAATGCATTAAGAGAATATTCAGATGAATGGAAGTGGATTGTAGATAATCTTTTTCATGCAAAATGTGATGAAGTTGGATATTGTACAGAAAGTAAGTCTTGTGGTAGAAAACCAAAGAGACAATAAATGTTCATTTTATAGGAGGTGATTAATATTAGAGATCCAAATAGATTATATAACTTTTACAACGAAGTAACCCGATTACACATGACATATATGCCTGATTGGAGAGTAGGACAATTTTGGATGAACTTTTTAGGTTGGGTACAGAATGAAAAGAAGTGTGATCCGTTCTTTCCAGAAGAATCAGAAATGCTTACATACTTAAAAAAATATTGTGGCGAGAAGGAGGATGTAAATGGATAAATTTGATATTGCTGCAAGAGTTAGAGAACTCAACAGCGCATCAGAAGCCTATTATAATTCAGATAATCCAATTATGAGTGATTATGAATTCGACTGTAAATATGACGAATTAAAGAGATGGGAAGAAGAAACGGGTATCGTATTATCAAATAGTCCAACGCAGAATGTTGGTGCAACGACTTTAAGTAGTATTAAGGAAGTTACTCATAAAACACCAATGCTTTCACTTGAAAAGTGTCACAGCACAGAAGAGATTATTAAATTTGCAAATAATCATAATCTTGTAGCTTCTGTAAAGCTCGATGGTTTAACTGTACGTCTTACTTATAAAAATGGTAATTTAGTTTTAGCAGAATCAAGAGGAAATGGTGTAGTTGGATCTGATGTGACAGAACACGTTAAACAGTTTACTAATGTTCCATTACATATTAATAAGGAAGGAACTTATATAATTGATGGTGAAGCATTAATTAAATTAGATGATTTTGCAGAGATTAACAAAAACGGAGAATATAAGAATAGCCGTAATTTAGCAGCAGGTACATTATCAAGTCTTGATACATCAGTTGTAAAAGATAGAAAATTATCTTGGTATGCTTGGGAAGTCGTAGAAGGTGCTAAAGAAAGCAAGTCATTTACATTTTCACTTATAGAAGCAGAAGAATTGGGATTAGATGTTGTTCCTAATGCTAATCTAGGATATTCAGAAATGGATATAGAAGAAGTTATTGAGTATTGTTTTGATAAAGCAAAAGAATATAATCTTCCTCAAGATGGTGTGGTATTTAAGTTTGATAATGTTGAATATGGAAAGTCTCTTGGAAATACAAGTCATCATTTTAGAAATGGTATTGCCTATAAAGTGTTTAATGATTCAGTAGAAACAATATTAAAAGATATTGAATGGAGTTGTGGTAAGACTGGAATTTTAACACCTGTAGCAATTTTCAATACGGTAGACATTGATGGTAGTGAAGTAAGTCGTGCATCATTACATAATATTAGTATAATGGAAGAAATTATGGATAGTCCTTGGATTGGGCAAAAAATTGGTATTTATAAGGCAAATTTAATTATACCAGCAGTAAGATGGGCAGAACAATTAGATTATGATAATCAGAATAGTTCTAATAAACAATTTCTTGATATACCATCTGTTTGTCCGATATGCGGAGCTTCTACAAAAATTATCAAGGATAACGATTCAGAAGTTCTTTATTGCACTAATGAGGATTGTAAAGGACGATTACTTGGCAAACTTACACATGCTGTGTCCAAGTCGGCACTTAATATTTCGGGGTTATCAGAATCTACTCTCAATAGATTAATTAAGTTTGGTTGGGTAACTTCTATTAAAGATATTTATCATTTATCAAACTATAAAAGCCATATGATTGTACTTGATGGTTTTGGTAAAAGGTCTATTGAAAAACTTCTTAACTCTATTGAAGAGTCTCGTAATACAAATCTTGAGCGTTTTCTTTATGCTTTATCAATTCCATTACTGGGCAAGTCAGCAAGTAAAATGATAGCAGAAGCAGTTGATCGTGATTTCGATACTTTTATTGATGAAATGACGATGAAAGGTGCAGAATACTTTAAATATTTACCTGGTATTGGAGATGTATTAATAAATTCACTAAATACTTATTGGAAAAGTCACTACTCAGAAATAATTCAGTTAGCAAACGAATTTACTTTTGAAAAACCTAACTTAATCTTAGATGAAATTCCCAACACATTACAAGGAAAAACATTTGTTGTAACTGGTTCTGTCAATCATTATAAAAATCGTGATGAACTAAAAGCTGATATAGTTGTTCATGGTGGCACAGTTGTAGGTTCTGTAAGTTCTAAAACATCTTATCTTATTAATAATGATATAAATTCCACATCGTCTAAAAATCAGAAAGCAAAATCGCTTAATATCCCAATTATTTCAGAAGAAGATTTTTTAAAAATGATTCAGTAATCAGAGAATATTCTATTGAGATTAATCAATCTCATACTAAGAAAGCAGGTGATAAAGATAAGTAAGGTAAGAAGATTAATAGCAGGATCGCTATTAACTGCTTCAGCTTTAACTTGTATAGTCCCCTTATGGGGACAAAATAATATACAAACTGCTGAAGCAGCACAGGAAGGTCAGTACATATATTCAAGAGTATTTACTGACCTAAAGAAGAATCTTGAAAAAGAAAAGACTCGAAAAGAGTTGGAAGAAAAAGAAGCTATGGAGCAAATTATCGCTAGGGAATATGAGAGTTTAGAGAGCGAAATTGAAGAATATCTGGGAAAATATACAGATTATCCTGTTCCAGATAATAAGCCCTTTAAATCTTATATGGACGCTGAAACCATAAGGGATAAAAGCTCAAAGCAATATGCCATGAAATCAACATTTCTTCTTGATTATAACACGGGAATATATATGATTGGTAATAGATATGCTTGTGCTTTAGGTTCATTCTACTCAACTGATATAGGAACTGAGTTTGATATTGTCTTAGAGAGCGGAGAAATTATTCCATGTGTCTTAGCTGATGTTAAAGATGATGAACATACAGATTCTCTTAACCAGTATACAGTTGCAAATGGTTCAATTGTTGAATTTGTAGTACATACAAACACACTCATTCCTAATATCTCAAATCGTTGGGGTAATACAGGAGATGTATCTAAGATAGATGGATTTGAAGGTGAAATAGCTTATATAAGAATTTATGAAAGGGAGTAATTTAGCTATGTTAGAGACAACAGCGGTTATTACTTTAGACACTATTCAACGAGTTAAGAATTTTGTTGAAATAGTTACGAAATATGATGAAGAAATAACAATTAAGTCACACAGGTATGAAGTCAATGCTAAGTCAATAATGGCAATATTCTCACTAAATCTACTTGAACCAATTAATGTATGTCTTTATTGTGATGATTCATTAGTGATAAAAAGATTCGTTGACGAAATGAAAGGATTTGAAAAAATATGATAATACTTGTTGGAAAGAGTTGTTCTGGTAAAGATACGGTGGTTAAGGAATTAGCGAAAATGGGTTACAACAAAATTGTAACCTGTACTACAAGACCACCAAGACCAGGAGAGATTGATGGAAGAGAATATCATTTCTTAAACAAGATGAATTTTTTGACTAAGATTGATTGTGGTAGTTTTGCAGAGTACAGAATATATGAAACTGTCTCAGGAGCTTGGTATTATGGTTCTTTACTTGAAGATTATAGTAAGCCACACTCTGTTATTATTCTTACACCTGATGCTTTAGAAAAAGTAAGAAATAAAATTAATGAGAATGTAACGGTTATTTATCTTGAAGTGTCCAATAGAGAAATTAAACGAAGAATGCTGAATAGAGATGTTGATAAAACTGAATCTAAAAGAAGGTATAAGGCTGACAAAAAGGACTTTAGACATATCTCTAAGAAAGTTGATTATATTGTACATAACGAAAATAGAACAGCTTTTGAGACAGCCTTAATATGTAAGGAGTTAGATGAAATCAAAGAAAAGAATAACAGAGAAAAATCAGAAGAAGGACAAGATCTATTGTAGTAATAGGACTTGTCCTTATATGGAATGTGTAAGGTATTATAAGAATATTCCATATAATGTGTTAATTCTAAGAGAGAATTATAAATTGGACAAGAATAACAAATGTCCAAATATATTATTAGATTGGAGTGATGATGTATAAAACTTTATTGTGATTTTGACGGAGTTATCGTAGATACAATTGCTGCAATATGTGATTTATATAATGAGGACTTTAAGTATTACAGCGATTATAGGTATATTCTTCCAGAACAGATTAAGACTTGGGATTTTGAAGAACTCAATTGTGCGAGTAGAGAATATATAAATACATATTTCAATCAACAGCGATTCTTTGATAGGTTGAATTTTATGCCACAAGCTTATGAGACGTTAAGAAAATTTGCTTTACAAGGTGAAGTTATCATTGTCTCTTCTGGTTATAGTCCTAATCTTAGAGCAAAAGAAAGATGGTGTAAAGAACACCTTCCATTTTGTCAGTTTATTGGAGTTAATTTCAAAGAATATAATGATAAATCTCATATAAATATGAGTGGTGGCTTATTTATTGATGATTCTGCACATAATCTTGAGACTTCTAACGCAGAAACAAAGATTTGCTTTGGTGAAATTTATTCTTGGAATAAGGAATGGAATGGCAAGCATTGTTGGGATTGGAATATGATTCATCAGATATATAAAGCAGAATTGGAGGATTAATTATGTTAAGAGAGACTACAGAAATTAACATGGATAATATTACTACTGGTGATTGCATTGAATTGTTTGAATGTAAGAATACAAGAGTAGTTATTAACGATGGTAATGTTATTGGATTTGAGGAGGAATAAGTATTGTATAATGTAAGAAAAAAAGATGGTACATTAGAACCATATAATGAACAGAAAATTATAGATGCATGTAATAAAGCTGCAAGAAGAGCAATGTACGAATTATCTGATAAAGATTATATAACAATTGTTGATGATGTTCTAACAAGAATAGAAGAAATTTATGACGATGATTCTGATATTGAAATTTACGATATGCATAACATTGTAGAATCTGTTTTAGAAGAAGATTTTCCAACAGTTGCAAAAATGTATAAGGAATATAGAAACTACAAAAAAGACTTTGTACATATGATGGACAAGGTATATGAACGTAGTCAGTCTATCAGATATATTGGAGATAAAAGTAACGCTAATACAGACTCTGCTCTAGTAGCAACAAAAAGAAGTCTTATTTATAACGAATTAAGCGGAGAACTGTATAAGAAATTCTTTTTAACCCACGATGAAAAACAGGCTGCAAAAGATGGATATATTTATATTCACGATAGGAGTGCAAGGCTTGATACATTTAATTGTGATTTATTTAGAGTTGGAGAGGTTATGAAGGGCGGTTTTGAAATGGGTAATATTTGGTACAATGAACCAAATTATCTTGATACTGCTTTTGATGTAATGGGAGACATTATTCTTTCAACAGCCGCGCAACAGTACGGTGGTTTTACAGTTCCAGAAGTAGATAAAATTCTTGAGCCATATGCAGAAAAATCATATGAAAAATACTTAGTTGAATTTAATGATCTTTCTGATGATATATTTGATAATGTTGCTATGGGTGGCTCTCATGAATGGGATATGACTGAATTATCAAAGAGGGCAGATAAATATGCTACAAATAAAGTTCAGCGTGATTTTGAGCAGGGATGGCAAGGTATTGAAATGAAGTTAAATAGTGTCGGATCAAGCCGAGGGGATTATCCTTTTGTCACGATGACACTTGGATTAGCAACATCTAAGTTCGGTAAAATGGCAGCTATTTCACTTCTTAAAGTTCATTCTGAAGGACAGGGCAAGAAAGGATTTAAACGACCTGTATTATTTCCTAAGATTGTATTTCTGTATGACAAAAATCTTCATGGAGATGGTTCAGACAAATATCCAAGTGCAGATGTATTTAATGCAGGTCTTGACTGTAGTAGTAAGACAATGTATCCAGATTGGTTATCATTAACAGGTGATGGATATGTTGCAGAAATGTATAAAAAATATGGTAAAGTGGTAAGTCCTATGGGTAAGTGCAAATCAGCCCATGTAAAACGGTATTTAACTGTTGCTTAACAGGTGTAGTTATTATTTAACTGCTAACAGATAGGTCTATAAGAGAAGGAATTCGTTTGTATTATAGATGAAGCTGTGCCTTAGAAATAAGGTTAATCGACTATCGGTGATGAGTGTAGCCGAGTAGAAATGGAGATAAGCACCATTTCCAAAGATACCGCCCAATGACGAGAATTAGGACATCTTAACAGGGAAAAGCTAGTCAGTGCGTATGGCGACATACGATTAACATGTGCAGAGCATTTCTATCACCTTGGTATGAAAAAGGTGGTATGCATCCAGTAGATGAAAATGATAAACCAATATTTGAAGGACGTTTCAATCTTGGCGTTGTCTCTCTTCATCTTCCTATGATTCTTGCAAAGGCTCGTAGGGAGTCTAAAGATTTTTATGAAGTTCTTGATTATTATCTTGAGTTAATCCGTGGATTACATAAGAGGACATATGATTATATTGGCGAATTAAGGGCAAGTGTAAATCCAGTTGCTTTTTGTGAAGGTGGTTTACTTGGTGGCAATTTAAAACCAACAGATAAGATTAAAGCAATTCTTCCACCAATGACAATGAGTTATGGAATTACTGCATTGAACGAATTGCAAAGACTTTATAATGGTAAATCTATTCGTGAAGATGGACAGTTTGCATTAGAGGTTATGCAATATATCAACGATTATACAAACCGAATTAAAGAGGAAGACAATATTTTATATGCAATTTACGGCACTCCTGCCGAATCGTTGTGTGGTCTTCAGATTGAACAGTTCCGCAAGATTTATGGAATCATTGAGAATGTATCAGACAAGCCTTATGTAAGTAATTCATTCCATTGCCATGTTTCGGAACAGATGTCACCTATTGAAAAACAGGATAAAGAAGGACGTTTCTGGAATTTATTTAATGGTGGAAAGATTCAGTATTGCAGATACAATCTAGGATATAACAAAGAAGCGATTAAAACACTTATTCTTCGAGCAATGAATAAAGGTTTTTATGAAGGGGTAAATCTTGCTATGTGCTACTGTGAAGATTGCGGATATCAGCAAGTAGAAATGGATATATGTCCTAAGTGTGGTAGTAAGATGATTACTAAAATTGACAGGATGAACGGATACTTGGGATTTACAAGAGTACATGGTGAGACAAGATATAACGAAGCTAAGAATGCAGAAATTGCAGATAGGGTTTCAATGTAAGGAGTGTGGTTCATATAAATTATCATAATATTACACATGATGATATGAACAATGGTGACGGTTTGAGAGTTGTTTTATGGCTCTCAGGCTGTTCTCATCATTGTTATAATTGTCAAAATCCTCAGACATGGAATCCTGATAGTGGTATTCCATTTGATAAATCGGCAAAGCAAGAAATATTCACAGAACTGTCTAAAGACTATATATCGGGCATTACTTTCAGTGGTGGTGATCCACTACATGAAAATAACCTCGATGAAGTCCTCAAATTGGTCAAGGAAATCCGTATTTCTTTTCCTGAGAAAACTATCTGGTTGTATACAGGATACCATGTGTTTATCAATTATCCAGAATCTCACAGACAACACAAAGTAATTTTATCAACAAGACCTAATGCATCAACCAATATTATATATGATGATGAATTATTTTTTAAGAAGAAAGAAGAAGATAGGAAACGCAGTGAGATAATTTCTAATGTAGATATCATAGTTGACGGAGAATATATAGATGAGCAGAAAGATCTCACATTGAAATGGCGAGGTAGTAAGAATCAGCATGTAATTGATGTAAAGCAGTCTCTTGCTCAGAACAAAATGGTTTTATATTGCGATTAATTTAAGGAGGTAATTATGAATGATAAGGAAGCGTTAGAAAAATTAAAAGCATATCTTAAATGCCAGAAAAGACAGGTTAAGGGTATTTATGAAGATTGTAATAATAAGAAATGTGACAACTGCGATTTATGTTATATACAAGGAACTACAGGTGAACATATTGAAGCTATTGAATCAGCAATACAGTCACTTGAAAACCATAAAAGGGTTATTGAAAGATTAAAAAAAGAGTTAAAGCTTGCTGAAGATGTAGAGGAAAGAGCTGTTAAAGAAAATCCTTTGCAGTTTGAATCGTGTTATAAAGGATATGCAGTAGGTATTTATAATTATAATGCCTTAGAATTTGTACGAAATGGTGGTAAGGAAGAATAATGAACAAAACAGATATTCAAAAGGGTAAAACAGTTTATTATGCAAGAATTCTCAAACCAGTAGGAATATATGAAGTATGTGATTTATATGTAAGGACAGTTAGAGATGATTATTTCGTTGGAACAGATAAGCGTGACAAACATGCTTATCTCTTTTCCTATAATAAATTGGATAAAACAATATTCAAAACAAGACAGGAATGTTTAGATACTGTTTTAGAGGCTGAGAAGAACGCTCCTAAAGTAAGTGATGAACAAGAGTATGAGGAATATTAATAAGAGAGGTGAACAACTATAGGATATTTATACGATAAGTTTAAAGGAAAGTATAGAATTCTTTGTCCTATAAATAAAGATACTAATGATTTTAATCGTAAACTTAATGGCACATTAGAAGATATTGATTGTTATATATCTTGTCAATATGGTAACAAGGTATTCTATTATGGACATAATACTTTACAAGCATATATTCCTTCTTTAATAAGAGGACATAATATTATTAAAACAATTCAGCAATCCGATCCGTCTCTTATATTTGATATTGAAGAAACGGATTCTGAAATTCTATTTAAGTTCAAATATGTAAATTCTGATTCAATTATTCCCTTATTAAAACCAAGAACATCAGGCTCTCAGATAAGTCCTTTTTCATCCAAAAATCTCCCAAAATCTAATTTTAAAATCCCAGAAGATAAATTGACACAGTACAAAGAAATCGTGTCTAAAATTCCTCCTGAGAAGCTTTTAACCCTAAGTAGAATGACACATTCTTATTTACAAACTTTGGTTACAAAGAAAAACAATTGGGAGAATATTAAAGCAGATATGAGACTCAAATGTGTCAAGGGTAAGGAATATATCTACATGATTGGCAAATGGGACGAATATCTAAAATATCTTGAGAATGAAATTAAGGAGATATAATGATGGGTGAAATAAGAAGAATTAAAGTGAATAAATCTGTAACCCAAAATAAGTTGCTTGATTACGGATTTAGATATAAGGAAAATGGTGATTATAGATTATATGTTCCCGTATATAAATGGAACGATAAAACAACCATATATGCATATTTTTATGTAAATATGGAAGAGAATATTTTTACTTATGATATTCAATCGGAAGGCTCTACATATTACCCATACTACAATGAAACAAATAGTGAAGTGAATAGGGTAATAACAGAGAATATCAATACAGAGATTATAAAACTTATAAAGAAAGGAATTTTAAAAGCGTATGAAAATAATTAATATTAAGAAAACAGATGAGAATGCAAAGATCCCTACATATGGTAGTGTATATGCAGCAGGTGCAGACTTATATGCAGTAATACATAACGAAGAAAATAAAGTAGAGATTCTTCCTGGTGAAACAGCTTTTATTGATACAGGAATTGTAATGGAAATACCTAATGGATATGTCGGTCTTGTTTATGCTAGAAGTGGTTTATCTTGCAAACAGGGATTAGCTCCTGCCAATAAGGTCGGAGTGATTGATTCAGATTATCGAGGAAATATCATGGTTGCACTGTATAATCAGAGTAATGAGACAAGAATTGTATCTGAAGGTGATAGAATTGCACAGATTATTATTCAGCCAGTAGAACAGTTTGGATTTAAGGTAACGGAAAATCTTAGTAATACAGTTAGAGGAAATGGTGGCTTCGGTAGTTCAGGAAGGGCGTAAAATATGGAGAAGAAAGAAAAATTATTATATACTGTTAAAGAAGCAGCTCAATTACTTGGAGTGAATGTACATGTGGTGTACGATCTTATTAAAAAGGGTTTATTACCAGGATTAAAACTAGGTAGTTTAAAAATAAGAAAAGAATCTCTTGAAGAATTTACGCAGAAATATGAAGGGATGGACATGTCCGACCTTGATAATATAAAAGAATTAAATATTGTGTAATTAAAGCAGGAATGGTATAGTTAATACTGTTCCTGCTTATTTTTTATGTAGACTTCTATAACACGATAAAAGTCTACGAAAAGTCTACACGAGAATAAAATATTAGTATTTATTAATAAACATAATATAACACAAAATAACACACACCATATCGTGTTAAGCCTTAATTTATCAGCATTCCAGAACATAATATAACATAATAAATTAAGAAAAAATAATAGAAGCTAGGAATGGGTAATAACCCTATGGTTGGTGCTACTGTAGCTGTTGCTGTTTCCATTGAGGAAGCTGCTAAGAACGGTAAGTTCTAATAAAAAGTAATTGACAAAATATTGGAGAGCAACAGGTGATAAAAACCTGTTGCTCTCTTTTTTAATGCTTGACTTTTAGTGGAAATGTGGATATTCTTTACGGAATAAAAATATTGAGAGATAATGAAAGGAAGATTATGAATTTTTTAGTTAATAAAATACTTGATGATGGCAGCATTTCATATGGTCTTACAGGCTCAGGATATGTGGTATTAATAATTGTCTGTGTCTTATTAATGACTATAGGATGTTTTGCAAGAGATAATAATAGTAAACTGAATGTAAAACATATTGCATTTGCAGCAATGGCTATGGCTCTTGCGGTTGCGACTTCCATGATTAAAGTTATTAAACTGCCAATGGGAGGTTCTGTAACACTGTTCAGTATGTTATTCATAGTGCTTATAGGATACTGGTATGGAATAAAGACTGGTCTGACAGCAGCTCTTGCATATGGAGTTTTGCAGTTATTACTTGATCCATATATCCTGAATATTCCTCAGGTGCTTTTTGATTATATATTAGGCTTTGGAGTGCTTGGGTTGTCAGGAGTATTTTCTAAATCAAAACATGGTCTTGTGAAGGGATATATTATAGGAGTTATAGGCAGATTTATATGTTCTTTCTTGTCCGGCTGGATATTCTTTGCCGTGTATACACCAGAATTTTTTAATAGTGCGATACTTTATTCAGTTGTTTACAATGGCTCGTATATCGGACTTGAAGCAGTGGTAACTCTTGTTGTTATATCATTACCTCCTGTTAATAAAGCACTGGCATATGTTAAAAATAATCTTGTATAGAATAATTGGATAAATAATATAAAAAACTCATGCAGATTGTGGTAAATGTGATTACTTCAATCTGCATGAGCTTTTTATAAGTCGGCGTGACAGGATTTGAACCTGCGGCCTCGTAGTCCCGAACCACGCGCTCTACCAAACTGAGCCACACGCCGATATTTAAATGTGACTTATATATTATAGCGTATTTATGAAGAAGTGCAAGAGGAAAAACGTAAAGAAGATGAGGCAAGGAAGCATGCAGACAGCGCAATTGAAAGAAACAACAGATTAATAGTTAATATTCTTGCAGGAAGAAGTTATGAGGAAGCTGCGCAGATGCTGGGAATATAAGTTGAAGACTATTCATTTCAGCATTTGTCTGCTTTTTTGATAAATCTTCTTTTGCAAAAGCAGCTATCCTGTCTTCTTTCGATTTTCCTTTTGATTCCCTTAATCCTTCAGGTGATTTTGCCTCACGCTTAAATGTCTTCATTGCTGAATAAATATGTTTTTTCTCCAGAATGTCATCAGTCAGCCCCGCTTCATTAAAGATTTTAACTGATTTCATACCTCTCTGTGCCTGAGCTATTGCTTTTTCTTTAAACGCAAGAATGCGTGTCCACTATATAGGGTACATTTTATTTTCCATGTGCTGTATTTTATATTTGGAATCAAGACACTTAAAGTCGAGACAGAATAGACTTGCAAAATGTATCTTAAAAGGGCAAAATATACTCGTATTATTTCATTGAATATTAAAGGTAAGAAAGAAGGATAGATATGGGACACGAACTTACTAAGAATGATATCAAAAAG